>Ga0193726_1000066_pt1 | contig 189557 bp, 130 predicted proteins | sample H2c1metaG_FD_144928 | JGI IMG/M metagenome (GOLD analysis project Ga0193726, IMG submission 144928) | Soil microbial communities from a riparian zone of the East river system, Colorado, United States - H2c1 | ecosystem: Environmental > Terrestrial > Soil > Riparian zone | place: USA: East...
CACCGCGAAAAACAAAAACACCAGCGCGAGGATGGGACGCGCCGCGAAGCGCGAAAACACAGTCTCGGTGCCGCGAAATAGCCGCTCCATCGAGCGTCGCCCAAAAAACGCCGCGGCCAGAAAAACCACCGCGATGAGCAGCGACCTTTGCAGTGCGGGATGAGCCTCAAACGGCAGCAGGAAAGTATAGAGGTCGCTGAACAGGGAAAGTTGGCGCACAGGTTGGTTCAAACCTTGCACAGCATAACTGATTTGGTAGCGGACGGACGACTGCTTGGAGACTGCGGTTAGCGTTCGATTTCGATTTCGGTTTCGCCTGGTTTTTTCTTAACGGCAGCGGCACGAGGAGTTTCGAGATAGTCGGCCAGTTCCAGGCGCAAATTGCCGGCGTTGGTGGAATAGGAAAGTGCGGCTTCGAAATCCACCTGGCCATTGCGAATCATTTTTTCGATCTCACCGTCGAAATGCTGCATGCCTTCGGTGTCACCGTCGCGCATCGCGTCCAACAGAGACTTGCCTTCGGTCTCGCCCTTTTCCACGTAGTCGCGAGTACGCATGGTGGATTTCAAGATTTCGATGGCCGCGATGCGGCCCTTGCCGTCCTTGCGGGGAAGAAGACGCTGGGAAACGATATAGCGAAACGCCTTGCCGAGGCGCGTACGGATGGCCTGCTGGTCAGAGAGGGGGAAAACGCCGACGATGCGCTCAACGGTTTTGGACGCGTCAATGGTGTGCAGGGTGGACATGACCAAGTGGCCAGTTTCGGAAGCTTCGAGAGCGATTTCAATGGTTTCGCGGTCGCGCATTTCGCCGACGAGAATAACTTTAGGGGCCTGGCGCAATGCCGCACGCAGGGCGAGAGCGAAACTTGGCGTATCGGTGTGCAATTCGCGCTGGTGGATGGTGCATTTTTTATGGCGATGCAAAAACTCAATGGGATCTTCGATGGTGAGGATGTGGAAGGCTTTTTCCTCGTTCATTTTGTCGAGCACGGCGGCCAGCGTGGAGGATTTGCCGGAGCCGGTGGGGCCGGTGACGAGGACAATGCCGTTGCGCAGCTGCACGATTTCTAAAAGCGCTTGGGGCAGATTCAGTTCGTCGAATCCGGGAATTTTGTCGGGGATGACGCGCATGACAATGGCGCAACTTCCGCGCTGACGAAAAATATTGACGCGGAAACGCGCGACTCCGGCGACGCCATACGAAAGATCCGCGGAGCCGTCCTGTTCGAGTTTGCGCAACGGGGTTTCGTTCTTCCCCATGATGTCGTTAGCAATGGTCAGGGTGTCTTGGGAGCTGAGGCATTCGAGACCTTTGTATTTCAGCTCGACGAGTTGGCCGTTGACTTCAATCTGGGGGGCGCGCCCTGGGGAAAAAATGAGGTCGCTAACTTGGCCGTGGGCTTTCACCATGGCGGTGATTAACTGGGCGGTCTGGATGGACCTGGCCGGCGCTTGTACTGCTGTAGTGCCCTGGACGGGTGGCTGATCAACGCTCGGCGTTGCAGATGGTTTGGTCTGCGGCGGCAGCGTCGGAGTCGTGGTCCCCATGAAATACACCCTGTGTAGGCCTGGATTGCGGAGGCCGGATCGCCGGTCGAGAGCGGCAACTGCTCTTTTGTTTGACTCTTTCATTCTAATCTGGAGGGTGCAGGCTGGGAGAGGCGGCGTGGGGGAAGATTGCGTGAAGATTACTAGCGGATTCAGTGCCGACGCCTATTTTTCGCGAATTACGGCTGGTCAGACAGTGTCAAAACTAAACTGCCATCGGTGGAATTAGATGCCACCGAAATGGCGCTGCAATTGTCGACGATCCAGTCCGCACCGGATTGGCGCAGAGCAGCGTCGTCTGCGGTAGTCTGCAAGGCGATAACGCGAGAGCCAGCGGCTTTGCCTGACCGAATACCAGCGGGGGCATCTTCGATGACCACGCAATCGGCAGCGGCCAGACCGAGGGACTGGGCTCCCCGGAGATAAGGCTCAGGATCGGGCTTACCGCGCTTAATGTTGCTGGCGGTGACCAGATGTTCTGGAATGCGGAAGCCCGCAGCCTGGAGGCGCACGACGGCCAACGCATGGGTGGCGGAGGTAACCACGGCGTAACGTGCATCAGCAAGGCCAGCAAGAAGGGGCCCTGCGCCGGGAAGCGCGATGACATCGCCGATGTCTTCGATTTCGGCCTTTTCGATTTCCAGGTCTTCGGCGTGATGGTCACCATCGGGTAGAAGTTCCCGAATGGTGGCAATGCTGGGCCGTCCGTGCGCGCGCCGCACTACATCGGAGGGCTCAAAGCCAAATTTATTGGCCCAGGTAGTCCACACCCGCGCAACCGCGGGTGTGGAATCCACCAGAACACCATCCATGTCAAACAGCAGGCCGCGACAGTAAATTTGCATGGCAGACATGATAATTAGTTTTACGTACGGGAAGGCGCGAAAATGGAATACGTGCTGCAGGGCCAACAAGGGGGCAAATGCCGGCGTAGGGAAGCAGCGTTCGGCGAGGGTTTCGAACTGAACTTACCTGCCCAGTTGAAGGGCCACGCGCCGGGTTTCGAGATCGGCGCATCGTGCGACCCAGGCCTTGGGATCGTCGATTTCATCGCAATAAAATCTGCTGAGAGAAACCACCCCGGAGAGTACCCGTTGCAAGAGCACAGGATTATCCGCAGAGTTAAGATGGCGCTGCATTTGAGATTCGAACGTAAGATGATTTTCCTTCCACAGGACGTGGAGTGCCTCGGTATCGCCCGGACAATCGTCCAAGGCCAGCAAGGCGGCGCGAGTTGCTTGCGAAGACTGGGATTCAGCTAGAGTGGGGAATGGGCCGTTCGCTGCGCCGTATTCTCCGAAGCGACCTGAGGGTGGATGGCCATGAAGAGGAGAAATGGCCTCGGCAACGTTTTGCGAACGAGACTGCAATTCGACGACGCGAGGGATGACGCCTTTGATGTCCTGCGCCGTGTCGGCCATTCTTCTACCTCCAGTGCCCCTGTCAGAGCCAAAGTTAGATTCGCCCGAGCCGTATCCACGTGATGTCGAATGCGTTAATAATACCATAAAATAGATAGGTGAGCAATGTTATACCATTATAGTTAACATGAATGTTAAAAGTTTCCGCGGTGGTACCGGCGGGGGTGCGGCGAGGCGATCGTAGAAAACGGTGCTTGGGAAAGGGCGCCGCGGTCAGAGAGGGGACAATGCCCAGGTGTCAGCGCTGAAGTTGCAACGGACTGTGGGCCTCAGCGACCAGTTCAGCAAAAACGCCGTTGGCTATATCCGCGTGGTAGCGGTCGTAGATAATCTTCCAATTCTTTCTGGCCTGGACAGGAACGGTACCGGGGTTAAACAGGCGCATGCCGCCCATACCGACGTCGCGCAAGAATCCAGTGGAATATAAACCGACCTGGAGTCCGGCCTTCCAGGCGCGCAGGCACAAATCCACGTCATCACACTGAAAGGGAGCGAAGGTATTGTCTATGCCGCCGAGTTGCTGGACAGCGCGTCGGCGCAAGAGCATGGGCGCGCGATTGACAACGTCTACAAATCGAAAGGGAATGTCGATGCGTTCACCGTCGCGCTGATTCACGGCACTGTAAGTGACTTGATGAGGGGAGTCTGCCGGATCGCTGGAGTTTTTCAGCCTTAGCTCCAGGCCGTCACGGCCGCCCAGCACCGCCATTTTTGGATACTGATCGAACAGTTCTATCGCGTCCTGGATCCAAGCGCCGCCCATGGGGGGGATGTCGTCGTCCTGCAAGAGTGCGACGATTTCTCCCCTGGCGAAGTCCAGCGCGCGGGAGTACGTACGGATCTCAAATAGGTCGTTGCTGCGGATGATGAAATGATTTTTTCCGGCGAGCAAAGTAGGAAGAATTTCGAGGGCGCCATCGCTGGAACCGTCGTCCACAACGATAATTTCCTCGATGGGAGAACTGTGCAGGGCGGCGAGAATGGCCGCGACGTTCTGCCGTTTGTTAAAGAGTTGAAGAACGGCGGTAACGCGGGGATGTTCGTTGTAGGGAACCTGCGCCTGCGTAGAAACCTGCTGTACGACTCGTTGACTATGGCGGCGCAGGTGGTACAGGCGGCGCCAACGGTTTACTGCTTTCATGACGATACGTAGCATTTAAAAGTTCCTGTCGATAACCTGAGTAGGTTCAATTTGCGGAAGCCGTGGAAAAATCGCTGTGACGCTCATAACGGGATTTGAAGAACGGATCTTGCAGCAGGGAGTCCGCCACAGCCGGTGCATCCATCACGATGGCCGGATAGCCACGCATGGCGCCATCGTCCCAGAAGGGAAACGCGGCGTGCCTGGGATATTTTGGAAAGATGACGTTGTAGGTGTGACGCGGATCGAGCACATCCTTTATGTAGTCGAGATTGCACTTAATAGCGGCCTCTGCGGTTGCGCCGCCGCGGTATTGATTGGTGGTGTCATAGCCAAACTGGGGGCGACCAGGTATTTCGAAATCATCGATGAGAATGACAGCCGCTCCGAGTTGCCTGGTGATTATCGAAAGCTCATCGCGCAAAGGCCAGAATTCATACCAGTGGGCGTCCAACCAGAAAAGAGGAAGATTCCCAAGAGAGGTTTTGCCAACCAGACCTTGCAGGAAGTCCGGTGAGCTTGATTCGCGCATGACGATGTTCGGGAAGGATGTCAGGCGCGCGGAAGTTTCGCGGAAGGTCGGCGGATGCACTTCACAGGTGTAGACCGGCAGGGAATGATTCAGTTGGGCAACGAAGGCGGTAGTTTCACCCTTGGAGGTGCCAGTTTCCACGAAAGCGGAAATGCCGTGGCGGGCAAGCAAATTTTTGACAAATGCCTTGAGAATGCGATCGCCATGAAAACCCCGCGAACCGGGCCGGAATTTTCGAAGATACCAATGCGCGGCGTTTCGCACGCCAAGATAGGATTTCTTATGGGGAGAAGTCTTTTGAGTATTGATCATGAGTGTTCGGCTCCTCAGTGAGAAGAGTAGCTAAAGCGCGGTCAGCTTTCTGGTGAAGATGTTTCGTGCGAGCCGCAGGACATTTTTGGTGCGCCAGGAACCCCAACATAGATGCGCGCCGATGGTGTCGGAAGAAGACTGATAGGAAAAATATCCCCCTGTCAGGGGCGGATGAAACATGCTTCGCGGGGCCAAGAAGACATCGGCGTATTTCTCCCGATGACTGAGGAAGAAATCGGTCAGCCCTTCCGGGCCGGTAGTTTTTTCGACGCGGTCCTCCACAACATTCTCGAGCTTTCCGGTGTTGAAAAGTTCACGGAGGAAATCGGACCAGAAAGGATGTCGCGGCACGGAACCCATCACCGCGTTCCCTAAACGCATCGTGGCGGGGTTGCCAGTATCTCCGCGAGACACCGGTAGAACGCAGGAGTGTGAAAGAAGGTCTTCGCCAATGGTCGCCAGCAGTTTGTAATCGGTATCGAAATAGAATCCGCCGCGTACGTACAGATACATGTATCTGGCGAGATCGGCTTTCACGACGCCGCGGTTTATCCGCCGGTACTGCTCCACGTATTGCGGAAAGTGTCCGGCGACGAAGCGTTCATTGTCGTTGTCATCCCATAGGTGGTACTGCCATCCCCTGAGGGTTGTCAGCAGGCGAACGGAGAGGCGGCGCTCCTCCCAAGTGAGATCTTTAGTTGGTGCGGTCTGGTGAATTATTTGGGGTATGCGCGTCGCCGAAGTTGGCGCGCGCGGAACGGCCGCCACACGACCGGCATTGTTCATCGGCTTCACGAGGAGAGGAGTTGTCAGTGTGTCGCTCACGGCAGTGGTTCCCCCTGGCGCAACATTTGCGCCAGCAAGACTGAACCGTCCTTGGTCAGGTGTCCGTAGTCAAATTGCAGCGGCACGCCGTGCCCGGCGTATTCGATGCAGGTTTGTTGCTTACACAGGCTGCTGAAAAACGAAACGTAGCGAACCCGCCACTCCCGCGCGGCGATTTCTGACATTTTTTTATCCAGTCGCGCGCATTCAGCCACCCGGTGATTGTAGGGAATCGCCGGGTCATTCTCTTTGATGGACGCTGCCAACAAGCGAGGCAGTGAGGAGTCATACTGCACCATGGGACCGAACAACACGACGTTAATTCCGCGCGCTTTAGCCCACTCGATGGTGCGGGCCAATCGCGGCAGGTCCGTTTCTTCCCAGCGGGCCGCAATCATTAGGGCATCCACGTGGTGGGCCGGAAGATACTCGGTAAAAATATTGTTCATCAGGCGCGTGCATACCACTCGCGCTTCGCGCACCTGCTCGAGGGTCGGCTTACAACCGGCTGCCGTGGCCTGCATGATGTTGGTACCGTCCAACGCGCTGGCTAACCCGTACCACAACTGCGCGGCGTGACTGTCGCCGAGGAGCAGGTAATTTTTCTTGCCCGGCTGCTGCTGTAGGCACGTCGCCGCGTCGTAGTTTTCGAACGTGTGCGTCGGCAACAGAAAACAACTGCCTTCGCGGTATTCCTCTTTGGTGCCGTAATCCAGGTACGAGGCCACTTGCACGGCCGCGGAAGGGAAGCGCGATGGCAGGCCGTGAAACATCAGTGCCGTGACACCGAACGCAGCTACCACCACTGCGCTTGCGAACGCGGTCTGAAAGAGCGGCATGCCGGAAAGTTTCAGGCGGCCATTGCGGAAAGGAAGCTCGACAAATTTCCACGACAAGATGGCCATCAGAAACGTTATCGCCAGGACCGACATCGCCGCGGCGCGCGTCGAAACTCCCGTGACCAGGATGGCGTCGGCCTTCTGAAATACGATGATGGGCCAGTGCCACAAATACAACGAATACGAAATCAGTCCCACGAAGACGACCGGCCTGGATGCCAATATCCTCGAGATCGCCGAACTTCCTGTTTCCCCCGCGGCAATGATCAGTGCCGTGCCTGCGCATGGAAGTAAGGCGGCAATTCCGGGAAAAGGAGTCGTCGCGGAAAAGAGCGCTGCGGAAATCACAATCCCGCCCATCCCCACCAGCGTAGCGGCATTGCGGCGAAGTGCACCGGTTATCTCCGGAAACAGCTTCAGCGAAAGGATGGTTCCCAGCAGCAGCTCCCAGGCTCGCGTCGGTGCCAGGTAAAAAGTAGAGGAAGGGTATTTGAAAACTCCGATAGCCGCGGCTACGAAGGAAACGGCGGCAATGGAAATAACGGCGAGCTTGAGACGAGTCGGGAAGTACTTGCGCACCAGCATCAGGAATATTGGAAAGAAAATGTAGAACTGTTCTTCCACCGCCAAAGACCAGGTGTGCAGCAGCGGTTTCATGGCCGCTGGCGCATCGAAGTACCCGGATTGATTCCAGAAATAGAAATTAGAGACAGACGCTGCGGACGCCAGGAGCGACTTGGAAAAATCCACCAGCTCCAGCGGTAGAAGATATTTGTAGGCGAACAAGCTGGTAACGAAAAGCATCACCACCAGCGCGGGCACGATGCGGCGGGTACGCCGTTCGTAAAATGAAACGATGGAAAATCGTGAGGCGGCAATGTCTGCCAGAATTGTCGAACTGATCAGATAACCGGAGATCACAAAGAACACGTCCACGCCCACGAATCCGCCACGCAGCTTGTAGATGCCGATGTGGCAGGCGATCACCAGCAACACCGCCACGGCGCGTAGGCCGTCGATATCGGCGCGGTACGTGGTGTTCGGATGTTTTGGCGTGATGTTCGACATTTGCGAAAAGTCGTCAGGCCGTGTGCGTCAAAGGTTCTTTCTCTTCTTCACGCCTGGACTGTGGTACCGATTTTTCCAGGGCTTCGACCAGCGCATTCACGATCTGCGGTGTGCTTTTCAGCCGCGCCGGCTCCGGCGCAAGAAGTTGACCCTGCACTGCGCTGCGGAGCTTTTCCGTGAACTCGGCGATATTTTCTGGATCAAATATGTTTTCTGCCGGGAATAATTCTTGGGCACACCCGGCGTACCTGGAGCACAACACCGTGACGGCGCACAAGATGGCCTCATTGGCTACCAGCCCCCAGGGATCTTCCAGGGTTGGGAAAACCAGCACGTCGCCGCTGCGATAGACCGCGGGCATCTTGTCTGGCGGCAGGGCGGCGTGAAAATGGACATTGTTCAGGTGCAAATCCTTCGCACGCTTCTCCATTTGGAGTTTGTCCCGGCCGTTGCCGATGAGCAGCAGTGAAAACACCAGTCCTTCGCGTTGCAGGACGGCGGCCGCGGCCAGCAGAAATTCCACGCCCTTGCGCGCGATGAACTGGCCGACGTACAGAACGACGGGTTTGGTCTGCAGCGTGAACGCCGGTCGGACGTTCGCAGTAAAGCGCTGTTCGTCCACCGCGTTTTGAATTTGCACGATGCGTTCGCGCGGAATTCCCAGCGTCCTTAAATATTCCGTGGAGGTCTGGCCGTAGCTGATCCAACGGCGGGCCCATCGCGATAGCAGCGCCCGCAGCGACCGCTTTATCAAACCAATACCGCGTTCCGTGTGCGTAGTGCCGCCCCACCACACGAAAACGGGCTTGCGAAAAATCGTTCCGTAGAGGAGGGCCGTCAGCGTTCGAAAACCCATTTCATTGCTGATTACCGCGTCTGGTTTGTAGCGCAGCAGGTGGTACAGAAATCCCGGCGTGATGTGAATATACCGGCGATCGAACACTTTCCCGTTCTGCCGCCGTGGAATGTTGATCTGCCAGCCCCAGGCCTTAATCACTTGCGCGTCGGGCAGCGCTTTTTCCATGTCTCGCCACGAATCACGATTGCTCTCCGTGCCGCCATGCAGTACCAGCAATTCGAATCGCGACGCCAGCCCGGAATACACCGGAATGCGCGCGGGCGCGATCATGTTGACCAGCAAGGCGATTTTCATCAGGACGCCGCCCTCGCGGCAGCGCTTGCCGTCGTAATTAAAACGGGAACAGGGCCTGCGTCAATCGCCCCGCCGTGGATTGCCTGTGCATCGCTCAGCAGTGGCGTGAAGCTCTTGGCGCGCCATTGGCCCGGTACGGAAAACGTTTTAGCTCCCGCGGTGTTCCACACGATCCACTGGGCTGTGCCGCTGCGATTCAATTCGCACCTCCAGGTCGAATCGCCATCCTGTTTGCAACCATTCACGCGCGATCCCACCAGCCAGCCATACAGGACGCCATAAGCTTTTCCCGCCGGCTTGAGCGTGCGGAAATCGCGTTCCACCATTTCCAGCGGCGGGCCGCTATCCCACGCGTACCAGTAGGTGCGCTGCACCCCCGCGGCCCAGGCCAGAATGAAAGTGCGCGCCAGGTATGCGGCACAAAGATCTTCCGACGCGAATTGCGAAGGCTTTAGCCAGCCGATCTCCGTATTCCACAGCGGCTTGGCCGCCTGGCCGTTGTCGGCCATGATTTTTTTTACCTGCTGGATGATCGGCAGGATATCTTCCGGCGGTTGCGTATTCACATAAAAGTGATATCCGACCACGTCCACGTATTGCCCGCCGCCCTTGCTCAAAAATTCCGCCAGCCACTTTGTACCCGCTGCTGTGGTGGCCGCTGGCGACACGATAACGGCCTGCGGATCGATTTTCCGGATAATTTGTGAAGCTTCCTGCGTCAGCCGCAGCACCCCATCAACGTCCCCGGTCCAGAATGGCTTGTAATTCGGCTCGTTCCAGATTTCATACGCGTGCACCCGCCCTTTGCAATGCTGCACGACCGCGCTCACGTAGCTGCGCCAGTCGTCGATGTCTCTTGGCTCCGCCGCCCATCCAGGCTGATACGCGGATTTTTCATCCGGCCGGGAGGAAGCCCAGCGCGGGGTCAGTCCCAGCGGATATAGCACATCCGCGTTGTGCTCTTCCGCCAGCGACAAATAGCGATCTACGTATTCGAAGTGAAACTCGCCTTTGCGCGGCGCCATGTCTGCCCACGCTACGTGCGCATCCCAGAAGCGCCAGCTGCCCATCGGTACCGATGGCCACGGCACTGGATTTCCCGCGCGGTGAATGTGCATGCCGAAAAAATTTGCCGGGACCGTTTGCGCCGGGCCCACAATATTTTGCGTGCTCTCCGCCGCCAACAGCGCCGTCATGGAATTCAACAGTAGCGCGCCGCTCAGTAATGTCCTGCCGAGCATTGCAGCCACCTGCTGGACCACGCCGCGCGTCTTCACGAGGCGCTCACGTCCGCCGGCGCTGCAGGCCTCTCGACCGGCTCCGTTCCCGCGGATTTGTATTCCTGATATTTCTGCCCGGCCAAGGCAGTGATTTCTCCCACGCCATAAAGCGCTGTGCGCAACCCGCGCACGGCTCCGGCCTTTCCGGTGAATGGTGCGGTTATAGCCGTCGACAGTCCCCGAGCTACCCATGCGCAAGCTTTTGCCGCACGCAGCGCGCGGGTTCTCCAGCGCCGGTCCAGCGACAATTCGCAAAGCACCCACGTATTTCCAAGGCGATATCCGCGCGCCAAAAGCCAACGCAGATTGGCTCGCGCCGCCGGAATGGTTTCCTGTACCAGCGCTCCGTCGGACCAGACAATCTTGTAGCCCGCCTGCTTCACGCGCATAAAAAAGTGCGTGTCTTCCACGCCGGTCAATTGCATGCCTTCTTCGAAATGCCGCGCGCGTGTGAAAACTTCACGGCGAACGAGAACATTGTTGGTCGAGCATTTATCCATCACGTGGCCGGTGGTAAAACGCGGCCGGTCAAAAAATCCGCCCGCGCGGATCCACTCGGCGGTCTCCGCGGAAAATACTGGAGTCACTGGTCCGGAAACAACGTCGGCTTCGAATTGCGCCTGCGTGGCAAGCAGTTCGTCCAGCCACGGCGGGGTGGGAACTTCGTCATCGTCGAGCAGGGCGACAAAATCAACGTTGCCGCCTTCTAGTACCGCGCGGTTTCTGACAGTGGCCATGTTACGACGCGGTTCGACGGCGTATTTGATCGGCCACCTCTGCGGCGCGGCGGTGCAAATCTCTTCTGCGGAGCGTGCCGCATCGTTATCCACCACCACGACATTGATCTCCGGCGCCCCCACCTTCGAAAATGTCAGTTCCGAAACTCCTCGAAGCAATTTCGCCAGAAGCTCCTGCCGTTTGTACGTGCAGATGCAGATCGCTACGCGCACGAGAGCACTCCTCGATTGGTGCGGCTGAAAATATCGTTGTGAAGGAAACGGTTCATACGTATTCCGCGGACGGCAATGTGTAGCCTTTCGCCTCTTCCTCAGCCTCTTCCACTGGCTCCAAAGCTTCCCGCAGCGCTGGATCCGCTCCCACCACGGTGGCGATGCACAGGGCCCACTCGATGGAATTTTGCAGCAGGATGGTGCACTCCGCGATGTTGTGAATCAGGAAGAACACCAGGAAACCCAACGGCCACAGGTTTTGCGCGGAGCTGCTGGTTTCTGCGTGCACCAGCGCGCGCTTAATGCCCGTCCCGACGATTACCAGAGTCAACAGCAAGCCGGTCACGCCCAGGCTCAAAAGAATTTCGATGTAGCCGTTATGCGAATAGATCGGATTCCATCCCAGCAGACGCTGCAGCCCGAGAGATTCCTCGGACGCGCCTACCCAGAAACCCGAATATCCAAATCCCAGCAGGGGCTGCTTGGAGATCATCGAGAAAGTAAAGCTCCAGAGCTCCGTGCGGCCGGTCAGGTCCGAAGTACGGCCCATCAATTCCGTCACGGAATCGGTGTTCACCTCAATAAGCGCCAGGGTGCTCGCCACCAGGATCACCAAGCCAAAGAGTAGGGGCAACGGGACTTTGTAGCGGTAGTGAAAGATTTTGAAGGCCTGCATCGCGGCGATAGTGACGACCAGCGCCACAATGGACGTCAGCGAATTGGATGAAATCAGCAGCCCCAAGAATACAAACAGCGCGAAACCGCGAATGACTCTGAGTCGTTTTGACGTTTCCGGAAAAAACCACTCCACCAGGAAAGCCAGTGCCATGATCGCGCCGAAATGATTCTTGTGGTTGTACACCCCGCGCAGCCCATTGCCTTCCAGCCCGCCAGAGATAGCGAAATTCGGGGAGACCGTGAACACCGCGATGCTGAGGGCCGCACCAATCCGGAAAACCCAACGAACAAGTTTTAACAATTCGCCCATGCTCAAGCGCGTCGCTAATACCAGACCGACCATAGTGGTGCCGCTGACGGCGATAGTGCGCCGGAAAACCAGGCTGGGCATTTGCGCCCAGAAAGTGGAAAGCAAAGCCAGAAACAACAGCGCGAAAATCGGCAGGTTGCGTTTGGAAACCCAGATGGTCCCGCGCGAGTGCGTGCATGCGATGATCAGCGCCGCCAAGTACATGAACGCCAGCACCACTTGCGCGCGCGCATCGCCATCGAGGGTGTCGCTGCCGCTCGTGAGGAAGCGCATCAGCGCGCCGGACAACACGAAAGCCACCAGGCCCAGTGCGAGTTTTTCAATGGATTTGCGTGAATACATTTTATTTGAGTTGAAATATAAGAATCGCGCTTGACGATCAGTCCGCAGCCGCGACGGTTGCTGGCAATCTCACTGTGTCCTGCTGCCGCGACAGCACGAACACCGCGATGGCCACCCCACACAGCAGCAAAGCATCGCTGGCAATGCTGGACCACGCCGCTCCACGCCACGAATACGCCGGAATCAACCAGAGATTCAGCAGAATGTTGAAGCCGCTCACACCGGCTTGAATGCAAGTGCGCACCGCCTGGAAGCCCGCGCCCGTGAGCGTGTCGGCCAAAAAATAATGCATGGCCTTCAGCACCGGCAGAATCGCCAGCCAGCGCAGTGCCTCTACGGTGCGAGCGTATTCCGCTCCAAGAATGTGCGGCACGATGCCGGCGGTCAGCAGAATAAATGCGCAAACTACGCCCGCGTAACTCACCGCGCGCAGCAGCAGAGGCTTGGCGTATCGCAAACTGGATTGAATCCCCGTGGCCCCCGCGCGAAAGAAATTTGGATACGCGGAATACAGCAGCGCGGAAACTGGCGCGAAGCTGACATCAATCAGGCGGTAGGCCGCGCCGTAAATTCCGGTGGCGTCGAGTGTCGCCAGCCGCGCCAGCATGGTTTTGTCGATGTCGTTGTAAATGGTCTGCGCGCTCTGGCTGGTGGAAAACCAGAATCCTTCCTTCAGTTCCTGGCGCGACCGCTGCCAATTGAAGCGAGGAAGTCCCAGCTTTTGGCAGGCGATCAGTGACGCCAGAAGGGCCATGGCGGTGGTGCTGCCAAAATAGGCGTATCCCCATTGCAGCGCGGAGGGATGAGGAAAAATGGCAATGAGAATCACGGCACCGGCGAGGCGGCCGGAAATCATGAGGACACCGATGATGGCGGTCCAGTTGAGTTGCTCGAAGGCCTGAAAAGTTTGCCCCGCGAGCGTAAGGACGTTCAGGCTCAGAATGTCCGAGGCCGCCACCAGCAGAACTAGCAAAAGAGGAATTTCCGCGGGCAACGCGAAGTGCGACAGAGCCAGCACCAGCAGAATCAACCCGCCGCCGCACAACGCTGTAGTGGTTAGCGCGCGCCCCCAGTAAGCGGCGAAGAGGCTTTTGTCGCGCGAAACATTCTTGATGAGCAGATTTCCGCTGCCCAGCGTGCCGAAGGGCCATACGATTCCAACCAGCGCCACCACGCCCACGAAAGCGCCGTAGTTTTTTACTCCCAACGATCGCGCGATGTTGATGAAGTATAGCGCCTGCAGAATAAGGCTCGCGCCGCGGCCCAACATCATCCAGGCGGTATTGCGTGCTAAGGAGCTTTTTGTGAGGCGATGAAACATTGGATTTTTCAGTTTTGCTCTAGCCGAATAGCAATTCGGAAGTTGGAGCTTGGCCTTCGGTCGAAAAGCGCGAGATTTTCAGCGCCTGTAATGCCACCAGGCAAACATACGCGGGATTTAGCAGCAGATAGCGCCGCCATAGCCGGCGCGGTTCAACCGACAAACGAAATAGCCATTCGAGGCCCGCATTTTGCATCCATTGCGGCGCTTGCGGCAGCAGCCCCGCCAGAAACGGAAACGCCGCTCCCACCGCCAAGACCGGCATTGGGAGCAACTCGCGAAATTCGAATGCAAATGTTTCCTGCCGCGGGCAGCCCAGCCCCACGAAGACCAGACGCGCTCCCGAGGCCACGATTCGCGCGGCCACTTCCAGTTTTTCTTCCGGCATGAAGCGCCTGAATCTGGAGGGCTCCATGCCCGCGATGACGATGCCGGGAAACTTTATTTCCAGCGATTTCTGAAGCGACGCCAGAATCTCCGGATTCGTGCCGTAAAAATAAATTGGTACGCCTTCTTTCGCGGCGCGCGCGCAAACCTTCAACGTCAGAGTTGGTCCGTAGACCCGGTCGGTTAGCCCGGTTTTGTGCAGGGCGTTCAGCACCCAGCGGATCGGTTGCCCATCGGGCAGCACCAGGTCGAAATGATTCAGGCGAAATTTATGTTCGCGATCCATCGCGCCAGTCATCAAGCCGTGAACCGCCAGCGCCGTGACCGTGGCCGATTGGCGGTTGCTTGCCGCTTGAAAAATCTTATCGAGCGCCGCGTCGTAATCTGCGGCGTCCATCAGAATGCCGATTACGTTCTTCTTGCCGGCATCGCGCATTCCTCGGTCCACCTTTCCACGTTGAATTCGTAAATCTCCCGCAGGATGCGCGGCACGTTGTAGTCCAGCTTCCAGCCCGGATAGTGTTCCTGGAATCGCGAACAATCGCTGATCCACCAGATGTGGTCGCCGGCGCGATTCTTGTCCACGTACTTCCACTGGAAAGGCTTGCCGGTGATGTCTTGGCACAGCGTGATGGCCTCCAGCATCGAGCAATTGCTGTGACGGCCGCCACCCATGTTGTAGACCTCCCCGCTGCGGGGGTTCTTGTAGAACTCATGGAATGCGCGGATCAGGTCCGCGCTGTGAATGTTGTCGCGTACCTGTTTTCGCTTGTAGCCGAAAATGCTGTAGGGCGTTTCCGTGGCCGCGCACTTCATCAAATAGGCGAGGAAGCCGTGCAGTTGCGTGCCGGAGTGATTAGGCCCGGTGAGGCAGCCGCCCCGGAAAGATGCGGTGAGCATTCCGAAGTAGCGCCCGTATTCCTGGACGAGAACGTCGGCGGCCAGTTTGGAGACGCCAAACAGGCTGTGCATGGTGTGGTCTACGGACATGGTTTCCGGAATTCCGCGGGCCGCGTAGGCGTGCGTGGAATCTACTTCCCAACGCGTTTCCTTTTCGATCAACGGAAGAGAATTGGGCGTGTCTCCGTAGACTTTGTTCGTTGACATGAAAATGAAGGCCGCGCGGGGAGTGAAGTGGCGAGTGGCCTCAAGAAGGACGGAAGTGCCGTTGGCGTTTACAGTGAAGTCGGTTGGGGGATCGCTGGCCGCCCAATCGTGAGAAGGTTGCGCGGCAGTGTGAATAACCAATGTGATGTCATTTCCGTAGCGCGAAAATATGTTGGAGATTTCTTCGCTGTTACGGATATCCACGTCGTAATGATGATACGCGGGAATCTCAGCGCTGAGCCGTTCGCGCACCCATTTGGTGGACGCTTCCGGACCGAAGAATTCCGCGCGCATGCCATTGTCGATGCCCACGATGTCCATGCCCAGTGAAGCGAAATAGCTGACTGCTTCGGAGCCTACCAGACCGGCGGAGCCGGTGATGATTGCCACGCTCATTGCATTGTTCTCCAGATGACTTCGGCGCGAGGTAAGACGGTGTCGCGCCGCTGATCCGTATCATGACGCTTAAAATTAATTTCGCGAGTGCGCGCCGATGGTCTGTTCGTAGATGTTCATCAACATCGCGTAATTGATTTGTGCCGTGTAGCGCTGCTGGTATTCCTGCCGGGCCGCTTTTCCCATCGCTGCGAGGTCGGCCGGGCACCTCAACGCATATTCAACTTGGCGCCGCAGATCCTCGGCGTCGTCGGGCATGAAGTGCAGTCCGGTGCGCTGGTGCTCCACGATTTCCTGCATGGACCCGAGTTTCGAACAGATCACAGGCGTGCCGCACGCGAAGGATTCCGCGATGGTCATGGGGAAACCTTCGTACCACGCGCTAGGCATCACCAGAAATGCCGCAGCCTTCATCGCAGAGCGGACTTTTTCAGCGGACAGTCGGCCGGTGAATTTCACGTTGGAGAGATGCGCGGTCGCGGCTTGTGCTTCCAGAGCTGCGCGCTCTGGTCCTTCGCCCGCGATAACCAGCGGCATCGGCGTGCGCAGCTTTTCCCACGCGTTCAACAGCGTGCCCACGCCTTTTTCGGGTGACAGCCTGCCCACAAACAGCGCGTAATCGCCGGCGCTTTCACGCTCGCCGGGATCCTGGTAAACGAAATTGGGTTTGACGTGCATTTTTGCCGAAGGCAGTCCGTTTTCAACAAATTTCTGCCGCGCGAATTCGCTGAGCGCCACAAAGCCGTCCACCGATTCGTTCCACGTATTGCGCCCGCGGTGTACTTGCAGCATCAGCGCGACCGCCGCCGTCATCAGGTGCGAATTTCGATAGCAGCCGTGCCAGACCCCGCGCCACAAGCTGTGATCGATGCACTCCTCGCACACCCGCCCTTCGCGCGACAGACTCCACGCCGGACACAACAGCCGGAAGTTGTGCAGCGTCTGCACCACCGGCACGTTCATCTCCTGGCACGTCTCAAATATCGACGGCGAAATCATCATGAAGGTGTTGTGTACGTGGACGACATCTGGCGCCTCTGCTTTCAGCAGCTTCTGAATCTCGCGCTTGCTGTCGCTCGAGTGCACCAGGTCTTTGGCCATCTTCAACTGCTGCAGCTTGCTCATCTGCTCGACTTCGTGATTGCTGCGCTGGTAGGAAATTACTTGGTGACCGTATTCTTCCAGCAAGCGGCATTCGGCGGAGAAGACCACGTCTTCGCCGCCGGGTTGCTGATAGCTGTTATGAACTGCCAGGACTTTCATCGTGTGTATTGGAAAATGCGTCAGAAGAGGGCTTTGCCGTCTAGCTTGCCGCCGTGGCCGACTGGCTCATGGCCATGAAGCCGGCCACTGCGAACTCATCCTCGTTCTTGTCCACCATTGAAGCCATCAGTTGCGGCACGCCCACGGCCCGGCCGATGCTGTAGTACACCAGCCCCGCATTGGTCATCTGCTCAGGCTTATAGAGATTTCTCCCGTCAATGACGATGGGGTACTTGAGAAGCGATTTAATATTCGGCAGTTCCAGGTTCGCAAACTCTTTCCACTCCGTCAGGATTAGTAGCGCATCGCATCCCGCGGCGGCGTCATACGGGTCGCTCGCGAAAGTGACATTCTTCTCCGGCAGAATTTCCGCGGCCTTGGAGATAGCGGCCGGATCGTACACGCGCACCTGCGCTCCCTCGCGCAGAAGTTCTTCGATGATGGCCATCGCCGGAGACTCGCGGATATCATCCGTTTCTCCCTTGAATGCCAATCCCAGGATGCCCAGTTGTTTGCCGCGCAGCGTCCACAGCGCGGTGCGAACTTTTTTCATGAACTTGCGCCGCTGGTCAGTGTTGATGCGCATCACTTCAGTCAGCAATTCGAACTGGTAGCCGCATTGTTCGGCGACCGCCCGGAACGCCTGCACGTCCTTCGGGAAGCACGACCCCCCGTAACCGATGCCGGCGTTCAGGAATTTCGGCCCAATGCGCGAATCCGAACCGATGCCCTCGCAAACCTGCTTGATGTCCGCGCCCACGCTTTCAGAAATGTTGGCGACGGCGTTGATGAAGGAAATCTTCAGCGCCAGAAACGCGTTGGACGCGTGCTTGATAAGCTCAGCGCTCTTGGCGTTGGTTACGATGATCTTCGCTTCCATCACTTCTTTTTCTGCGGCGGGGATAATGTTCGGCTGCTTGTAGTAAGCGCCCGAAGTGAGCGGGGCATATACTTCCTGCAGCAGCCTGGTGGCGAATTCGTCGTCGGTGCCGATCACGATGCGGTCGGGATACAGAAAGTCCGTTACCGCCGTGCCTTCGCGCAGAAATTCCGGGTTGGAAGCTACGGAAAATAATCCTGCCCGCGCGCCGTTGAATAGCAACGTCTTGCGCAGCGACTCGCAAGTCCGCACCGGAACGGTGCTTTTCTCCACGATTACTTTTCGCTCCTCGATCGCTTTGGCGATTTCGTTGGCCACCGCCTCGACGAAAGACAGGTCCGCTTCTCCGGTTTCCGATTGTGGCGTTCCGACGGTAATAAAAATTGCATCCGAGACCGCCACCGCGTCGCGAACTGAAGTGGAAAAACTCAGGCGCCCGCCTTGATGACGCCGTAACAGCTCCGGCAGATAGCGTTCATGGATAGGCACTTCTCCGTGCATGAGCATCTGGATTTTGGCCGCGTCATTGTCCACGGAAATCACTGTGTGTCCGATTTCCGCGAAGCACGCTGCCGAAACCAATCCCACGTACCCTGACCCGATGACTGCTATGCGCATGAACCCCCCATTGTTTTTTATTTGGCGATGCGTATTTGCGATGCGAGCGCTACGGAATGAAGTGCTTGACGGCTTCTACGCCGCGCCGGAGCCCTTCAGGACCACCGGAATGGTTCGCGCCAGGATCTTCACATCCAGCCACAGCGACCATTCATCCATATATTGCAGGTCCAGCCGCATCCAGTCCTCAAACGCTATGGAGCTGCGCCCATTCACCTGCCACAGGCACGTCAGTCCCGGCTGAATGCTGAAGCGCCGGCGTTGCCAGTCTTCGCTGAAGCCTTCATAGTCGCGGACCGGTAGTGGCCGCGGACCGACCAGGCTCATATCGCCCTTCAGCACGTTGAACAGTTGAGGCAATTCATCAATGCTGGTCCTTCGCAGAAATTTCCCGATGCGCGTCATGCGTGGATCGTTCTTCATTTTAAATACAGGGCCGGAAACTTCATTCTGGCTTTCCAGGTCGGCCATGCGACGTTCGGCGTCGGCAACCATGCTGCGGAATTTGTAGATCACGAACCTGCGCTTGTTTACTCCCAGCCGTTCCTGGCGAAACACTATCGGTCCCGGCGAAGTCAGCTTGATCAACAGTGCCGCGACGGCCAGCAGCGGCGAAAGCACGCAAATCAGCGCGGACGACAGCACCACGTCCACCATGCGCTTGATCAGCAGCGGCCAGCCCTCCAGCCCTCCGATGCTGGTGGCGATGAAGTGATCGCCGTCCACTTCCACGGAGCGCGAGCGCGCAGTCTTCAACGTGAAAATGTCGGAAGCAAAGCGCATGATGATGCCGTGCTCTTCGCACAGCGCTGCCACTTCCGCGCATTGCCCGTAATACGATCGCAGCGGCAGGTAGAACGCCACTTCATCCACTACGTTCCGCCGCAGATATTCTGTGAGCCCCGCCTGACCGCAGGCCAGGGGATAGCCGGTTTTTCTGAACTCGTCCAGGTTGGCCCATTCGTCGTCCACGAACCCCAGAATGCGGTAGCCACGCTCAGGGGTGCTTTCCAGCCTGCGGGCGAACTCCAGCGCTCGGGGATTTGTTCCCAGAATCAAAACGTTGCGAAGATTGCGCCCGTGCAGGCGCACTCTGGACAACAAATAGCGCAGAAAAACGCGTGAAGTCAGCATCGCCAGCGAAATGATCGCCCAAAAGAGCGTGAAGAACTTGGGCGTTACCATGCGCACAGAAAACAGGGCGGTGACCAGAATCAGTGAGAGGGTAGCCAGCGAGGTAGCTTTGAGGGCCTCGACAATTTCAGAAAGTCGGGTCGAGAGCCGCTTCGAACGGTACATGCCGCAGAGCGAAAAAATCACGTGCCAGGCCAGCAGCGCGCCGAGGAAAATCGCGCAATTCGATAGCTTCACGCGCATGGCCAAAAAGCGCTCCAGCGACACGGTCTCATCGGCGTATACCACGAGGACCGTCGCCAGCCCGAACGAGGTGATGACCAGTCCGAGGTCAAACAGTTTTAGAGTGCCTAAAAGGAAGCGGCGTTTGGTTTCGTGCATGGTGTGTTGTTTTGTGCTGTTCTGTAACCTGTAGATCGGGCTGGGAGGACCTACGGGCGAAAACTTTGTGGCGCGATGAAGAAAGTTCTCTCGGAAGGAGGTTAAACCGTTTCCACGCGAAACCCTGTAACGCGCATGGCCAGCGAACGCTGGATCAATTCCACCGAGATAATCAAACTCTTGTCCCCGTTCACTGCTATAAGAATTCCCTCCACGCCTTCAAGACTCCCGTCTACGATTCGCACGCGCTCGCCAACATTCAGAAACGGCGAAACGTTGAAGGGAATTCCCCGTGACAATACCGCGCGAACGCCTTCTATCTCGGCCTCGGGAATCGGATCGCCAGTCCCGCGCGTGCCCACGAAATTTCTAACTCCCAGCGTGCGCAGCACCGTTACTCGTGTGTTTTGGTCTTGGGGGATCTTCACGAAGACGTATCCCGGAAATAGCGGCGTAGCCACGGAGATGCGGCGGTCGCTCCACTCTCGTTCCTCGGAAAACAGCGGCAAGTACGCCTGCAGCTGTTTCTGCTGCAGCTCCGCGGTAACTTTCTTTTCATGTCGCGGCATGGTCTGCACCGCGTACCATTGCAAACCGGCCAACGCGTCGCCGGGAAGAGCGTGCGGTGTTCCGTCGGCGATGTGTTGAAAACTAGACAAGGCTCCGCCATTCTGAGTCCCAAGACTCATTTTGATTTGGAAACTTTGGTCGCCCCCAAGGCGCCCTGTGAGCCGGTCGTGTTCGGGCTGGAAAGACCGGCGAAATTTGTGCCGCTACAATTTCTTGTAAAGCGAATCCGGAATCGGAAACGTGCGCTTGTTCAGCACCGCGCCCAGAATCTGGATATTTGCGGCGCGCAAGTTGTCCGCCGCCATTTGCGCAACTTCCTTACGCGTGGCGTTGGCTTCCAGCACCATCACAAAACCGTCAGTGACCTGGCCGAGGGTGATGGCATCCGCGCAGCGCGTCAGCGGCGGCGCATCCACGATCACGTAATCGAATTCGCGGCGCAGTTCGGCGAAGCGCGTCCTAAGCCCGTCGGAGTTGAAAACGTTGGCGGTATCGGCGTCCATCGATCCGCAGGTGAGCAGCGAAAGATTGTGTACCGCCAGATTTTTTACGAACGAGCGGATAGGCCCGGCCTGTCGCAAAGCATCGGTAAGTCCGTAGTGATTGGTAACGCCGTAAATTCCCGGCAACGACGGCGCCCGCAGATTGGCGTCCACCAGGCAAACCGAGCCTCCGGTGTTGTTGGCCAGCGTGTCGGCTGTACGCGCGCACAACCAGCTGCAGCCGTTTCCGTGATCCATGCCCGCGAAGACCACCGTCCTCGGCGCTTCCTTGGATTGGGCGAAAAATATTCGCTGTACCAACCGCATCGATTCTTCGTGCGCGAATTTCGAGGGATCGAAGCGCTTCTTCTTCGAGCGGCTGACCGTAAATTCCCGGCTAGGCGCTCGCGGCTCGATTCTTGGCTCCAGGCGCGGCTGGAATTTCGCTTCGGCGCGCTGCTCCGCCTCCGGCTCGGCCCATGCCGTGAACGTGTCGCTCAATTTTGCTGATGACTTCTCGACCGGTTTTTCTTCCACCGGCGCCACGGCAAAATTCCATTTACCCGCCTGCTGCATCAGCTCAAAGTTGCGGCTCACTGTTTCTCCGTCTTCACGCGACGAGCCGGAACGCTCTCATCAGTCGTCTGGATTTTGCTGGAAATTGTTTTCGCTGCCGGTGTCGCAGCCGCTTGCGGCGCCGCCACCATCTCATCGGTGGAAGTCAACGCCACGTTCCCGCCCGGGGACGGCGTGGCTTGCAGCACGACCTGCTTTGACATTTGCGGCGAAGCCAACGTCTCTGTGGTAGGGGAAACTTCCTGATTGAGGCTTAGTGGCGAAATCAACGCCAGCACCAAAAGCGCACTGACCGTCGGAACCTTCGACAGAAATCTCCCCATCAGCGAGCCCTTGGAACCAACGGTGGCGGCGTTCGACAACCCCACCGACGGCTCACCGCTTATCGGGGAATTCAACCGTATCATCGATTCTGGCCGTGCGTTGAAGACTGGCGGAGCCTTGATAACGAACCCGGTGTTGTCTCGCAGCGGATTCAGATCCAGGTCCCGCAAAACTTCTCTGACAATATCGTGATCGATGGTCTTCTGTTTGAGGGCGCAGCCCAGCGCCATGGCGTTGAAGCACAAATTATTAATGTTTCGCGGGATCCCTTCGCTGCCCTCAAAAATCAGCCGCTCGGCGCTCAAGGTAAATAACGGCTGGCCTTTGTAGCCGCCGCCCGTCAGCCGCCGTTCGATATACGCGGTGGTTTCCTGGAAGTTGAAAGGCTGCAGCTTCACAATCATGGAAATACGCTGCCGCAATTGCAGCATGGACGGACTCGAGAGCCGCTCTGCCAGTTGCGGCTGCCCCGCCAGCACAATTTGAATCACCTTTGACCACGGCGTCTCGAAATTCGAAAGCAGGCGCACCGACTCCAGAATTCGTTCTTCCAGGTTCTGTGCTTCGTCGATCACCAGGATGAAGCGCTTTCCCGCGCGCATTTGCTCCATCATCACGCGGTTCAAAATCTCCTGCATGCCCGGCAAGTCTTTGCCTGTCGCGTCGATATCCAGGTCCAGCAAGATGTGGCGCAGGAATTCGCGTGAATCACAGTCGGTTTGGTACACAAACGCCGTACGCGCCTGTTCGCGGAGCATTTCCAGGTATTGATACAGCAGGGAGGTTTTGCCCATGCCGGGCTTGGCGATCAGCGCGAGAAATCCGCGATTATTCGCCGTGCCCATCAGTAGGGAAGCCAGGGCTTCGCGATGTTGTGCGCCCAGGTACAAAAATCGCGGGTCCGGCGTATCGCCAAACGGGGCTTCCGTCAGCTTGTAGAAATCCAGAATCATCAGGCTGCCTGCCTTGGAACGGATGCCAACACCGGAATATCCAACGCATCCGTAACATCCTTCGGAGTGCGGAAAGAAGAATCAAAATATTCCGCCGCGAAAGCCGAAAACACGCTGGCAAAGGAAGCGAAAATAAATCCTACGGCGATTACCAGGAACGGCCCATACGCTGGCACCACCGGCACCACCGCGGGCACCGCGATGGCCACGTCCGCTATTCCCCTTTTATCCAGCGCGTCGGAAGTGAGTTCCTGTTCGCGCTTGCTGGCGTACAGCAGGTAGTTCGCTTCATCGGCCTTCGCTTCGCGCAACAGCGCGGCCTGCTTGATGCTCTTCTCGTCGAACCCGGCCATTTGCCCGTTCATTTTTCCAATGCTCTCGGAAATCGCCGTAGCTGACGCTTTTTGCGAAGCCAGATCCGCCTGCGTCTTGGCCAGATCCTGCCTCAAATATTCGTAGGTGCTGTCGCGGTCCGTGGTTTGCGCCACGTATTTTGTTTCTTCGGCTTTCTGTATCGCTGCCTGGGTGTCCGCGATTTCGTGATCTACTTCCTGCACCAGCGGGTACGTCGGCTCGTACTTGGTCAACAACTGGTTACGCTTGTTCTGCGAAAGCAACAGGCTGGCTTGCAGTTCCTGCAACAAACCGTTCGCAGGATTTGAAACCTGCTGCGTGTTCGAGCGAACCGGCGTGACCGCCATCTGCCGGGTGATGTCTTTCAGGCGATGTTCGCTTTCAGCGATGCCCTGCCGCGCCGTGTAAAGTGCTGCCGTGGCGTTCACGTATTGCTGCGCCATACTGCTGCGCAGAATGTCCGGCGCTGAAACTCCCTCGTCGTGGCTGAAACTCGACAGCTGGGCTTCCACCCGCTGCAGATCTTGATGATATTTTTCTGCCTGCTCGGCAAAAAAAGTGGAAGATCCGGCAGGGCGACGCAGTTGCAGGTGTTTTTCCAGATAAAGCTTGCTCAAATTTTGCAGTACACACGCGGGTGCGGCGGGACTTCCCGTGCGACCATACTTCACATTGATGACGTTGGAAGTTTTTTCGGCTTCGACTTTGACGCCGCCGCCTACCGCCATCGCTGCCTTTTCCAGATTCATGGCTTTTTTGCGGTCTGGCGTCGGCGATATAAACATGTCGGAGGGCGACCATTTCACATCCGGGACCAGCCCGCACGTCACCACGATCTCGCGATACATGTCGGAACCCTTCAGCAGTGCCACCTCCGAGCTGATCTGGTCCGTCGAAACGGACTTGGAGCTGGAAACCGAGGAGCTTTGCGCCGTGGTGATGGCCGGATCGTTGCGGTTCTGTTCCACGATCACCTGCATGTGCGCCACGTAGTAGTGCGAAGCCCAGCGCCAGGCCAGCAGCACGCTGAATAGAAATACGCCGCAGAATGTGCCGATCACCAGCCGCTTGTGCCGGAACAGTGGAGACAGAACGTCCCGCAAGCTCGGCAACAAAATGGATTCGTCGATACTTTTGTTCGATGCCTTCATCTCAATCTCTCTATTTCCGCGCGCGCCGCGCCCTTTTATCAGAAATATGACGCTGGCGACGTGCTCACGCTGGTGCCCACGCCGTAAGGAACATACTTGCGAATCTTGGTGATGGTTTTTTCCGGAACAAAAATCATGTCGCCCGGCCGCATGGCCGTATCTTCCGCGACGTTTTTGCCGTGCAGGATGTCATTCAGCTTTAATTCCCTGGCCTCCAGCCATCCCCCGTCAGGCACGCGGTGATACAGAAAAACCTGGGTCTTGGCCGTGGCTGCGAAACCTCCCGCCAGAGCGATAGCTTCCGTAACCGTCATGTCATAACGCAGGTCGTATTGGCCGGGCTTGGAGACTTGCCCAAGGACGACAAAGTAGGCCTTCTGAAAATCGATCAGGTCGATGTCCACAATGGGATCGTGCAAGGTCTTGGAATAGGCCTTCTTTACCGCTTCCACTGTTTCCGGAACAGTGAGGCCTTGGATGTACACACTGCCCGCACCTTGTAGAGTGACGTAGCCGTCGGGTTGCACCATGACTTTGGGTTGATTGAATTCCGGTGTAAGCGGGAAAGTCAGCGACAAGACGTCACTGCGATTGATGCGGTAACGCGGATTGCGTTGGGCCGGAACCGGGCGGCCCTGTTCGGTCTCGCCGCGCACCGTCGTTGTCGGTGTGGCGTTGTTGGCGGCGCTATTGATGGCACCCGGGGAAATTCGCTGCGACTGCTGGGCGCACAGCCCCGCGGACGAGGCCAATGACACTACGAGAATCGTGCTTCCAAACGTACTTTTAAAATTCAATGTTACCCCCAGTTACTTCGCTCATCGCGGAAGCGCCGGTAAATTACCTCGGAATTACCTAACGATGCGGATTCCCCGCAGCAGGGTGAATTCATCCCCCACCACGGAAAACCCCATGCGTCCTTCATCCCCGGAGCCTCGATCAACGCGCTGAACTTTCATGCGCGACTTCATTCGCGAGTTGGGTTCGCGAAAACCCAGAAGGTCGATTTCCACGTCCACAACGGCATTGGCTGGGGGCAACGTGGATGCCAGAACGTAAGCCCCTGCGGTACTGACATCGTAGGTGACTCCCCTGGCCTGCATCGGCCGCCGGCCCGAGCTAACCCAGCGAAAAACGAGGGGTAGTCCGACGCGGTAACGCGAAAGTCTCCGTCGCTCCACGGCAAGTAACGCCGGCTGGGAGTAGGCGACGGCACGAAGATTCAGCAGTTCCTTCACGCCTTCACCGTATAAGCATCGAGAAATCGCCGCAAGTGGTGAAAAGGCACATAAAATTTCGGAGCAATCTCACCTATTTCGCAGAGAGAGTTTTTTCCATTTGTCCAAAGACTAACCGTGCAGAGGTACAGGAGCATTTCGGTGTGGTACAGGAGAGTTTCTTCTTACCGATAAAGCTGTACCGACGTTCAGTAGTTAGCCGTAGTGCCAGTCACGAATTTAAGGCGTACATTCTTATGCTGCTCACCGCCCACGGGCGCTGGACGAATATGCTCAAACGATTCATGGGTTTACGGTGAAAACGGAGAATGGCCAGGCCATTCCCGGAAGGCATGAAAATTTGGAATGGGAGCGAACTTGATCCGCCAAAGCTGCATCCAACAGAGATTACGGCGCTGCGCAACAGGGAAGATTCGCCCAAATGCTTCCACGCAATAGTTGCACGCGAAAAATTGATGAAGCGCATCGTTTAATCAGCGTTGGCTTTTTTTTAAACTGATTTAACATCTTTGGTAGCCCACCGCCAAATATCAGGGGGAAATCTATTGATGACGAATTCAAGTGGGCGAATCAACATTGTGATTGTGGATCGCGACAATATGGGCGGGCAGCTGATGGCCAGCGCATTGAAGCGATGCCGCAAGCAATTCGATATCGTCGCAGTAACCACGAATTCCGCAGATGCCATTGGGGAATTGAACAGTCACAAACCAGACGTCGTGCTGGTCAGCCCGGAACTTGAGGATGGCACCGACGCGGGCTTCAAAGTGTTGCAAAGTTTACGTGCCGGACATCCAGAAACCGCCGGCATCATGATGTTGCAAAGCACCGCGCGAGAATCGGTGATTGATTCGTTTCGCGCGGGCGCCCGGGGGATCTTTTACCGCTCAGACTCGTTCAAAGCGCTGTCCAAATGTATTAAGACAGTTCACGAGGGGAAAATCTGGGCCAACACCCAGGAGCTTGAGTACATCCTGGAGGCTTTGTCGCAACAGAAGCCGGTGACCAGGCATCACGGCTCGGCATTGCTCACGCCCAGTGAACAGCAGGTGGTTCGACTGGTTTGCGAAGGCATGAAAAACAAGGAAATCGCACAGCAACTTGGCTTAACCGAGCATACCGTCAGCAATTATATGTACAGAATATTCGACAAACTCGGGATGTCGAGCAGGCTGCAACTGCTTTTGTATGCCATGAGCAAACAAGAAGAAACGCAACCTGATCTGGCGAAGACCGCAGCGGGATAAAGCGGGAATATCGCAGGACTACCGGGCGGTTTGCGACAAGAGAAAACAAATTTTGTCCTTCAGCATTCTACCGCAACGCGATGGCGGGTTCCGTTGCGTGTAGGCGACGCATGGCTTTATTGATTAGAGCCACCGCGATCATCGGAGAAGTTTCCAGGAGCAATCGAAGTGCGAGTTTGCGTTGGCCGGTCGGCCAACAATACCTCACTGCCCATTGCAACGTTCGGCCGCCAATATTTGCGTAGCGGCCCCATTTATCGCTCCCAGGATATTCGCCACGCCGTTCAGAGCGCGAGAGACGCAACCATCCCTCGGCAATGGCAGTGACGCTAGCACTACTGTTGGTGCCATGTTTGCGGTAGGCGGTGATCGCTGGCTGATGGATGACGATGCATGGCTCCTGGGAACTCAACTTGAGAAGTAGATGACTGTCTTCGTTGTGAAAAGTCTCCGGAGTGCTGTTGCGCATGCCCCCCACTTCTTCGAAAACCGACTTTCTCACCACGATGCTGCCCGTCAGGTTGGCCGCAGCAGTAGCTGTACCCAATGGGCGAGTGCGGGACAGAAAATTCTTATAGTGAAAAACTTCTATCGGGTTAGGCGCAGGGATGGACAGGTCCTGTTCGCTTTCAAAAAATTTCAAGGTAGCGAGAAGAAAAGAGGGCGAATCAAAATGCCGAATGACTCGGTCCAGGGTGGCCAGCGCGAAAGGAAAGAAGAAGTCGTCGCTGTCGAGGAAGACGAGGTACTCGCCCCGGGCGTTGGCCGCGCCATAGTTGCGGGCTACTTCGGGCCCTCTGTGGGATTGCTGTAACAGTTTTACCCGGCGTCCAAAGTTTTTTATCATCTCCAGCGAGTTGTCAGTCGAGCCATCATCTATGACGACGAGCTCAAAATCCGTGAAGGTCTGATCGAGAACCGAAGCAATGGCTTTCCGAACATGTTCGCTGCGGTTAAAAACCGGCATCAGGACGCTGAAACGGACTGCACCCGATTCACTCATTAGGGCAGGACGATCGGCTGGGCAGATTTTTTGATTAATCGCGAAGCGCTGTTCCAAAGCGCGGCGAGAACCATAGGAGCCGCGCGCGTCACCAGCCGCAGCGCCAGCTTTCTGTGACCACTCCTCCAGCAAATGCGGTAGGCGAAGGAGGCCGCGCGGCCGCCGATATAGGCGCGGACTTTAGTTCCCCTGGAGTATTCGCCGCGGCCGTATGCACCCTTTACACGCAACAGCCCATCAACCACGGCGGTAAGATTCTTGATGCTGTTTTCTGCGTGGAGGCGATACCAAGTGGTGGCCGGCCGGTTAATCACAATGCAGGGACCGTAGCTGCTGACTTTGAGAAGAAAGTGGGTGTCGTCGGAATACCAACTTTTGGGAGTGCTGTCCCGGCGTTGGCCTCCGACCTTGTCATAAACTGATTTTCGAACAATGATACAGCTGGTGCCCACACGTCTGGTTTTTGACCCAAAATTCTTGTACTTGAATACTTCCACCGGCTTGGCGTCAGGCACGCAACTCTCGTCCTGAGAAAAATCGTACGCGCCCAGGACCAGGGGCGGACTGTCAAAGTGACGGATCACCTGGTCGAAAGTTTCCAGCGCGAAGGGAAAGAAAAAATCGTCGCTATCCAGGAGAACTATATATTCTCCCCGAGCGAGCAAGGCGGCATTGTTGCGCGCGGCTTCCGGTCCCTGGTTGCTCTGGCGAAGAAATCTTATTTTATCGCCGTAAGACTCGAGAATTTCCGGGGAGCGATCCGTGGAGCCGTCGTCTATAGCAAAAAGTTCATAGTCCCTAAAGGTCTGGGATAACACGGAATCTATCGCCTGGCGGACGTATTTCTCACGGTTGTACACCGGCATGAATATGCTGAAGCGGACCATATTTTTCGGAGGTTGCAATCGCCGGCTTAACGATTTCCTTTAACTAAATGTCAGTTGGCACATCGGGTAACAGAATGACGGGACATTTTTCCCCAGAGAACAGAGCCACGAAGCCCTGCTTAACTTCGATGTGGTACTTAATAGAAAAGGTCCCACGTCAAGTCAAGAATCAAGTCTGGACCACGCGCAATACGCTGTCTCTGCAACTGTGTGGCCACGGTGGGGGCACCTTAGAGCGCGGTCACCAAGCGTATTTTCATTATATAAGATAGATAGAGGGCGGGTCCAAATCTAGACGAAGTTATCGTAACGAGCCCAGCCCCGTGCCGGTTCCACTGAAGTGTCAGAGGTCCATACATAAGGAACGAATTGAGGTCCACCAATATCCGGTAGGCCAGCTGTTTATGGATCCCCGCAGACCCGACAGCGATAGGGTTCTATGGAGTTACCTCGGCGCGAGCCAGCAGTTTCTCTCTCGCGGGCCGGTTGCTGTGAAGTCGCATGCCTTAGACGAATATTCTTGAGACTTCGTTTTACTGTCCGAAGTTAAGTACAACTACATGTCACCTTTTGGTTTCGCTCTCGTAGGGTGATTGTGCTTTCCTGAACCGTTTGGCAGCGGCCAGCCCAACAAGTGTTGAGACCGGAATGCATCAAACTTGCGGGAGCGTGAGGCTGAGACGGGGCCGCACTGTGTTGTGCAAACAAAGGCCTTGCTTGCCGCGGGCAAGCTCAAATCCACTTGCTGATGCCCGCGTTGTAGGAACGGCAGAAGAAGTTGCTTCTCCAAAAACTAATTCACGACTTGGTGGTTAACTTGCATGTAACGGTCGCTGGGGGCCTGGTATGGATGGCAGCGACAGCCGCCTGTACGCCAAGCTGTTCAACCTGCTAAAGAGTTGTGAGACCGAACTTCTTGCCTATCGCGTGGTGTACGAGGCCATGCAGGCATCGGGTCGTGCTCCCGATTTAGCAAATGCGCTTCGCGCCGCCCAAAATGCCGTGAAGTGCCAGATGGATGAGAAATACGACCAGGCGATACAAAAACTCATCACCCTAGAGGACGAACAGGAAATACTTCAGGCTCTGGAAAACCTGCAATGTGGCAAGCCCCTGAACTAGTCGAAGGCGGCTGATTCGGGCGGAGATTTATTAGTCCTCTTCTTCGTGATGTGCGGACCGCCTTCTTAACTTGCCGTTAGCGTCACTTTTTTTCGCCACCTTCATGAGATAGCTCACCAATTCTTCGACCTCGTTGGCGTTTAGTGTGAGTTGTTCGTCTCCGGGCTGATTCCGGCTTGGCTTTACGTCGATGCTAGCCAACGCCGATTTATCGAGAAAATCAAAATTTCCGTCGAGAGTTTGCAGCTGCATTGAAAAATTGTCTTCATTTCGCACGATGCCGGTGATGCTTCGCCCATCGCTAGTAGCCACCGTGACCGTCCTGGCTCGCGGAGACTGGTCATGATGCGCGATTTGATCGCGCATTTCGACGAAAGGCGTCACGGCTCCATAGATACTGAGGTCCGGACCAAGAAATCCGCCCACGCCGTTGACGGTGTGGCATTCCGCGCAGCCACCTTTTCTAAAAAATAATTCGCGGCCCTTATTGGCATCGCCCGACGCCAGGCTATTACGGTCGAGTCCCTGAAGGGAGCGCAGATGGCGCAGCAAGGAATCTAGTTTTGCAGCGCCCAATGCCCCGAAGGCGGGCATGCCGGAACTGGGCCTACCATTTCGCAGAATCGTGAGGATTTCAGCATCGGAAAGTCTTCGCACGGGCGGCCGCGTGGCAATGTTCGGTCCCCGCTCGGCGCCGCGGCCATCCAGGCCATGGCACGTTGCGCAACTGGATTCAAAAAGTTTGCGGCCGTCGATGCCAGCGCTTCCGGGGCGAGCCGCGGCTTTGTCAGACGATCTAATTTGCTGTGCGCGCACGCGCGGAACCAGCGTGCTGCTGGTAACAGCGGCAACGCCCCAAATAGCGAGGAAGCAAACGGTCACATTTGTGGCTGAGAGCGCAGCGGCCGCCCCGCGCGAATAGCCTCTCGACCGGCGGACTTCCTCAACTGTGTTTTCACGGGGTGAAAAAATGATGTCGATAATAAAAACTCCGACGCAGCAACGAGTGTGGTATTACTGCATGACATTCGGACCTGTCAACTGCTTTTTGCTGTTTAAATCGAATTAGCGTCGTCGGCGATCGCTGTGCAGCGGGTTTTCCGTGCGCCATGGCGGCGATAGATTAAAACTTTATTCCCGGGAGGATTCCGTGAATCGTTTCTTCAACCTGTCTCGATCGACGGGCGTATGGATAGCTGTTCTGACTGGCTGCCTGGGGGCCGCCATGATAGCGAGGGTTGCTGCAGGTTCCGCGGAAACGCGGGCCGCGGGCGCGGCTAGCGACGATTTGACGCTACTGGAGGGCTACCGCCATGTGGAAGTGGCCTCGGTAGCCGACGCCATGGAGAAAATCCTGGGGCGCAAAATGTATATGTCGCACCGCATGCGGCCGATTTTTGGCGCGAGGTTTGCGGGCTTTGCCTTGACCGTGCAACTTAAGAAAGAGGCCAACCATGATCCGCACGCGCTGGATGGGATGCTTGCGGCCATCGACCAGGGCGGAGTGAATTCCGTGTACGTGATGGCCGTGGAAGATGGCGCAGATATCGCGGGAATGGGCGGATTGATGGGCACGGCCATGGCGGCACGAGGTTTTTCCGGCGCGGTGATCGACGGAGGAGTGCGCGATGTGGCCTACCTCACCAAGATCGGTTTTCCGGTGTTCTCCTTGGGGATTGTGCCTTCGACCTCCGTCAGTCACTACCGCTTTGCCGGAGCGAACGCTCCTGTGAATTGCGACGGGGTGGCGGTGAACGCCGGGGACATCGTGGCCGCCGACGCCGACGGAGTGGTCGTCGTTCCGCGCGCGCAGGCTTCGCAAGTCCTGGCTCTGGCGCAAGAGATGGATTTCAAAGAACATTCCATGTACGCGGATATCGAAAAGCTGAAATCCATCCAGGAAGCGGTAAAGAAATTCGGAAGGCTGTAAGCGTGCCGCAGCTCAAATTATTAATGGATTTGTTTTACGCAGTTGTAGTATAGGTACTTTCATTCGGTGAAAGTGATTTTCATTTCGCTTTAGAAAGACTTATTTCCTCGTCATGGCTGGCATGCACCTCGAAGGGAAACGGACTTACCACATTACCGCGCTGCAGCGGGGACTGGATCTGTTGAAATTATTTGCCGCCGCTGACAACGGCCTTTCCGCGACGACCATTGCCAAGCTCTCACATCTTCCGGTGAGCACCGTCCATCGCTTTCTGATGAATTTGGAAACAAGCGGTTTTGTGAGTTCCGACAGCGCGGGGGTGTATCACCTGGGAATCGCATGCGTAACGCTGGGGCACGCGGCGCGCGGAAAACTGGACGTGCGCCGCGTGAGCCTGCCGTATCTGCAAGAATTGAACCGGCAGACACGCGAGACCGTGCATCTGACCGTGCGCAGCGGGCTTTCCGCGGTGTACGTCGAGAAAATAGATTCTCTCGAACCCTTGCGTATCCATTCTCGTATCGGCGCGTCCGTGCCCTTGCACTGTACCGCCGTGGGTAAGGTGTTGCTCGCGTATCTGCCCATCGCTGAACAGACAACGATCCTGGACGAAATGGTACTGCGTCGTTTTACCGAAAATACCGTGAGCAACCTCCAGGAATTGCGAACGCAGCTAGCTCGGGTTCGTAAGGATGGATTCGCGTGCGATTTGGAGGAGCACGAGGCCCACATTCGTTGCGTTGCCGCGCCCATCCAGGATGATAGCGGCGCGGTAAAGGCCAGTCTCAGCATCACTGGTCCAGCGGTTCGGATGGCCACCGCACGGATCCGGCAAATCGCCGCGTTGATCAGGGAAGCGGGGAAGAAAATTTCACTGGAATTGGGCTTCGTCGAAGCCGCGGGTTTGATAGCGAGCAGAGCGCCCGGTGAGTTGCGCCGCACTAGGCGCACGGCGTTCGCAGATCGCAGACTGGCACGTCGAGCCGCGGGGAAATGACATGTATGTAGCGGCGCGGAGGCTCGCCCGGTTGCCGGGCAGTTTGATCATCGGGATAATTCTGAGCTTTTCGGGGATGGCGGCGGCGCAGGAGACCAATCGCGTGGAGATCGCCGTGGATGTAAACACCGAGGAGTTGAATGCCCGGCCCGTCGCCCACAACTGGCTTTCCTATAACGGCGACTATACGGGGCAACGCTTCAGCAGCCTCGATCAGATCAATACCAAAAACGTCGGGCAGCTGCGGGTGCAGTGGATCTTTCACGCGACGAATTCGAATGATATGGAAGTGACTCCGGTGGTGATAGATGGCCTAATGCTGGTGACGGTGGCCAACGACGTGTATGCCCTGGACGCGCAAACCGGCCGGGAGGTGTGGCACTATGCGCGGCCCATCAGTGATGGCCTGATCGATGATGCGGCCCAGCATCACAGTCGCGGCGTGGGGGTCTGGAAATCAAGGATTTATACAGAAACCGACAACGCGCATTTGCTGTGCCTGGATTCGCGCTCCGGCAATCTGCTGTGGGATGTGGCTTACGCGGAAGGGAACAAGAATTATGGCGCGACCAGCGCGCCCCTGGTGGTCAAAGACAAAGTTATCGTGGGAACTTCCGGCGGCGACGATGGCGTCCGCGGTTTTGTAGCCGCTTACGAGGCTGCCACCGGGAAGCTGGCGTGGAAATTCTGGACGATTCCGGGTCCCGGCGAACCCGGCTCGGAGAGTTGGCCCGGCGATTTATATAAACGTGGTGGTGGAACCACTTGGATGCCCGGAACCTATGATCCGGAATTAAACACCCTCTATTGGGGCACCAGTAATCCCGCACCCGATTTTGATGGCGCAGTTCGTCCCGGCGATGATCTATATACCGATTGCGTTCTGGCGCTCGACCCGGACAACGGAAAATTGAAGTGGCATTTCCAGTTCACGCCGCACGATCTCTACGACTACGACGCCACCGAAACGCCGGTGCTGATTGACGCTGCTTTTCGGGGTATTCCCCAAAAACTTCTGGTGCAAGCCAACCGCAATGGATTTTTATATGTTCTGGATCGCACCGACGGGAAATTTCTGTCGGCAGTACCCTTCGTGGAGAAACTGAACTGGGCCAGTGGAATAGACGATCAAGGCCGGCCGATTCGAACCGGGGTGCAACCCTCGCCACAGGGCACCCGCACTTGCCCGGGCTTCAGCGGTGCGACCAACTGGTTTTCACCTGCTTACAATCCTGCGACGCGGCTTTTTTATTTTCTGGCCGATGAGGATTGCAGCATCTATTTATTGAAACCGCAAAAATTCGTCGAGGGACAAACCTACTATTCCACAGGCGTGAGCCATAGCAGCACGGACCAGAAGCAGAAAATTCTGCTGGCCTACGATCTGGAGGGCAAACAGCCGGCGTGGCGCTACGTACAGGCTGGGACGGGGCACTCCTCCGCGGGAGTCATGACCACCGCGGGCGGGCTGGTATTTTTTGGCGACAATTCCCAGTCCTTCGAAGCGGTTGACGCCAATACCGGAAAACCGTTGTGGCATTTCAATACCGGGCAGACCTTGCATGCCTCGCCCATGAGTTACGCGGTGGGCGGAAAACAAGCCGTAGCGATCGCGTCCGGGAATGATCTTTTCAGTTTTGCATTGCCATGACTGGTGGATTTTAAACTCGATCAGGAGGAAGTAAACATGTTTTCAACGGTGAGCACCAGAAGAGGTTTTGCCGGGCGCCTGGCAGCACTCCTGCCAGGACTCGGAATGACGGGCCTGGTTGCATCCAGCGCTTCGGCGGCGGAAGACCAAGGAAGCGTCAAAAAACTGGACTATGAAGGAAAGCCTGCGAAGAGCACCGGCTTCATCACTCCTCTCATTGTCCACAACGGCGTGATTTACATCGCTGGGCAAGGCGCGCATTCCCGCGGGAACGATTCCGATAAAGGCAAAACACCGGACATCGAAATGCACGCGCGCATGGTGATGGAGAACGTAAAAACCCTGGTCGAAGCTGGTGGAGGAACGATGGATAGCATTCTGCAACTCACCGTTTTTCTCACCAAGATGGACGACTACGACGGGCTTAACAAAGTTTTCAAGACCTACTTTCCGAACGGCGGTCCCGCGCGCACTTGTGTGGCGGTTGCGGCGCTGCCGGGGGAATCGCTGGTGGAAATCAACTGCACGGCCGCGGTGGTCACTGCGAAGAAGGGCGCATAACCGATGAGCCTTATGGATCGCTGGAACCGCCGGACGTTTCTGGGGAGTCTCGCGGCGCTCACTTCCGCGATTTTCGCGAGAGCAACGCTGTTGGCGCCGACAGCAAGCGCGGAGGCGCAGACGAAATTAAAGGTGGCGGTAAAAGGCTTTGGCGCCAGCGGCAATGTCTACAAAGAGCTGGGTGTGCCGACGGTAATTAATGGCGAGGGAACCATGACCGTGCTGGGCGGTTCGCTGATGCGCCCGGAAGTGGAAGCGGTGATGGCCCAGGCGGGCCGCCATTTTGTGAGCATTGCCGACCTGGAGGTGGCTGCGGGCAAACGCATCGCCGAAATGCTCAAACTCCCGGAGGGTTACTCGGCAATCGTCACGTCGGGAGCAGCAGCGGCCATGCAATCGGGACTCGCTGGAATTTTGACCGGCAACAATCCCAGATTCATCGAGCAGTTGCCGGAACTGACGGGCATGAAATCGGAAGTCATCATCCAGAAATCGCATCGTAATCCGTTCGATCATCAACTGCGCGCTACCGGTGTGAAGCTGATCGTAGTGGAGTCCGCGGACGACGTTAGGAAAGCCGCCGGCCCGCAGACGGCCATGATGCATTTTTCAAATTTCGCGAATGATGAAGGACAAATCAAAGTGGAGGAATGGGTCAAGCTGGCGCAGCAACATCAGGTGCCGGCATTCATTGATGCCGCAGCGGATACCCCTCCGGTCTCGCATCTGTGGGACTACGCCAACATGGGCTATGACCTGATTTGTTTCAGTGGCGGCAAAGCCATACGCGGGCCGCAATGCGCGGGCATGCTAATCGGAAAAAAAGATCTGGTGGCCAACGCGCTGCTGAATAACAGCCCGCACGAAGACACCCTGGGACGCAGCCAAAAAGTTGGCAAAGAAGAAATCGTCGGGATGGTCAAGGCTTTGGAAAGCTATCTGCATGAAGATCACCAAGCGCTGAACAAAGAGTGGCAACGGCGTCTGGATTTGATTTCCGCACGCGTTAAAACCATCCCGGGTGTGACCACCGAATTCCCGACGCCGGGGATTGCTAATCACGTACCACACCTGCAGATCACCTGGGATGCGCAGCGCATCAAGATGACGCCCATGGAAGCTGCAGCACAGTTGCGAAAAGCGGATCCCTCCATCGTGCTTTCGGCATCTGACAAAAATCTTTCGATGAACTCTTTCATGTTGCAACCCGGCGAGGAACGCATCATCGCCGATCACCTGGCGCAACTGTTCAAGGCGCACTCGGCGTGAGCTTCGCCCGTTTCATAAACAGGTGCATGAATGCCTGACCGGGCCACAAGTGGTACTCGCTGGTTGCTGGTTTTCTGGTTGTTTGTATTGAGCGCGGTGGCCTTCCTGGATCGCGTGAATATTTCCATCGCCGGCGGCTCGATTGCCGCGGAATTCGGCTTGACCAACGTGCAGCTCGGTTGGGTGTTCAGCTCGTTCCTGTTGGGTTACGCACTTTTCCAAACCCCCGGGGGGTGGCTGAGTGATCGTCTGGGACCGCGGCGAGTGCTTACTGCCGGAGTGATCTGGTGGGGCATTTTTACCGCGCTCACGGCGGTGGTGCCTTCGAAACTGGGCGGGGCGTTACTGTTTTTCGTGGCGATGCGATTTTTACTGGGCGCAGGCGAAGCCATCATATACCCCGCTTCCAACCGCTTCGTATCGTGGTGGATTCCGACCGAGGAGAGAGGAATCGCCAACGGGATCATCTTCGCTGGCGTTGGTGTGGGAGCAGGAATTACTCCGCCGGCCATCAGTTACGTCATGGTTCACTACGGATGGCGTTGGTCATTCTGGTTGAGCGCCATCGTGGGGCTGGTGGCGGGGATGGTGTGGTTCCTGTTGGCGCGCGATAAACCTGAAGAACATTCATCCGTATCGCCAACAGAACTGGCGATTATCAAAGCTGGCCGGACCTTGGTTCCCGAGGGCCTCGCAACTGCCGCCACTGGGGCTGGCGGCAGGCTGCTGTCGTGGTCCACGATCCTGCAAAGTAAGAATGTCTGGGCTGTCACCTGCAGTTACTTCTGCTACGGCTACGTGGCGTGGATTTTTTTCAGCTGGTTTTACATCTACCTGGCCACAGTTCGCGGATTGAACCTCAAAGCCAGCGCGTTCTACGCGACTCTTCCATTCCTGGCAATGGCGGTAGGCTGCCCGCTGGGCGGAGCCATTGCCGATCGCTTGACGAAGTGGCATGGAAAACGAATCGGCCGCTGCGGCATCGCGGTCGTGGCCATGGGCATGACCTCCCTATTTCTGCTGCTGGGATCGCGGGTAGCGAGCGCGCGACTGGCCAGCGTGGTGCTCGCGGGCGGCGCGGGAGCCCTGTACCTTTCTCAAAGTTCGTTCTGGTCGGTGACGGCGGATATTGGCGCGGGGTCTTCTGGATCGGTGTCCGGGCTGATGAATATGGGTGCGCAACTCGGCGGAGCAGTCACCGCTTCGCTCACCCCCGCGATTGCCGCCCGCTATAGCTGGAGCGCTTCGTTTTATGTCGCGGCGATATTGGCCGGCCTGGGCGCAATAGCCTGGCTGATGGTGAATCCGGAACGCAGTCTGGCGGCCAGCCCATGATTCTAACGGCGAAATTGTGATGAATATGAAAATCAAAGCGAAAGAGAAATGTCGCTGGGACCTGGTAAGCCTGGGCGAGGTGATGCTGCGACTTGATCCTGGTGATGGCCGCATCGCCACCACCCGACAATTTCAGGCCTGGGAAGGCGGAGGCGAGTACAACGTCTCTCGCGGCCTGAAGCGCTGCTTCGGCATGGAGACCGCGGTGGTGACGGCGCTGGCAGATAATGCCATCGGGAGGTTGATAGAGGATTTGATGCTGCAGGGCGGTGTCCATCTGGAGCACCTGTACTGGGTGCCCTACGACGGCGTTGGGCGCGCGGTTCGCAATGGGCTTAATTTTACAGAACGAGGCTTCGGGGTGCGAGCAGCGCAAGGTTGTTCCGACCGCGGGCACACGGCGGCATCACAGATGAAGACCGGAGACGTCGATTGGGAAAAGATTTTTGTCGAGGAAGGCGCGCGCTGGTTCCACACCGGCGGAATTTTTGCCGCGCTTTCGGAAAGCACGCCGCAACTCGCCAAGGAAGCGATGGCTGCCGCCAGGCGTGCGGGAACGATCGTTTCCTATGATCTGAATTATCGACCGTCACTGTGGAAATCCGTCGGCGGCCAGGCTAAAGCCCGGGAGGTCAATTCGCTGCTCGCCCCACTGGTAGATGTGATGTTTGGCAACGAAGAAGACTTTACCGCTGCACTGGGATTTCCGGTCAAGAACGTCGATGGCCCGCACGGAAATCTTGAGCAAGAAAATTTTAAAGAGACGATGAAAGCGGTAGCGAAGTCTTTCCCGCAACTATCGGCGGCGGCAACCACGTTACGTCAAGCGCACACCGCTACGCTCAATGACTGGAGCGCCATAGCCTATTGTGAGGGCTCTTTTTATGCAGCGCCGCAACGCGAAAACCTGGAGATCTTTGATCGCGTAGGCGGAGGAGACGCCTTTGTATCTGGATTTGTCTACGGATTGCTGAGCGGGTGTGACCCACAATGGTCGGTCGAATGTGGAGCGGCTCACGGCGCCCTGGCTATGACCACGCCGGGCGACACCAGCATGGCCACGCTGCCGGAAGTTCTGCAACTTATGAAGGGCCAGTCCGCACGAATCCAGCGGTGAAATTATTATCCAGCACGGGAAGAGCCTTTTCATGAACGCAGAGCAATCACGAAAGCGCATCGGCCAAGCAGGCATCATCCCCGTAGTTCGCGCGGCGAACGCCGCGGAGGCACAGCAAGCGGTCCGCGCGATCCATCTGGGTGGAATTTCTATTGTGGAAATCGCCATGACGGTGCCGAATGCCGCAGCTCTCATATCGCAGCTGGTGAGCGAGCACGCGGACAAGCTAATGGTCGGCGCCGGTACAGTTTTGACCTACCAACAAGCGATGGAGTGCCTCGATGCCGGTGCGGAATTTCTCGTGAGTCCCGGCCTGGCGGTTCCGGTAATTACGGCGGCTCGCGAGCGAGGGAGACTCGCCATTCCCGGAGCGTTGACACCCACTGAAGTGATGGCCGCAACTCGCGAGGGCGCGCGCCTCATCAAAATTTTCCCCTGCGAGAGCGTGGGGGGCGCCCAATACATTAAATCCCTGCGCGGACCATTTCCCGATATTGATTTCATTCCGACAGGCGGAATCGGGATCGCGAACGCCGGGGAATACTTTGCCGCGGGAAGTTTTGCATTGGGGATCGGCTCGGAGTTGGTGGACCTCAAGGCTTTGCGCCGAGGCGAAGCTCAAAATATCTCGGATTCTTGCAACAAACTCGCTGAAATTGTTTCGAAGGCGCGGAGCAGCGACGCGAAACAGGGCTTGTAAGCGGATCCGAGCGGTATTGTTTGAGCCTGATCAGTGACTCTTACGAGGAGATTGGTGCGACCAACGAAGAGACTAATTCTATCCGCCTGCGTTTTATTAGGCGCCTTCGCCGCTTTCATCGATCTGCGAGCGCAGACTGCCACGCGCAAATTTGCGCTGACTGCCGGCACCCCCAAGTTTTGGAATTTGTTCGAGCAGGATGCCAAGCTCACGACTGTCGGCAGCGGCTTTGGCTTTACGGAGGGGCCGGTATGGGACCCGGCCGGTTTTCTGTATATTAGCGATGAAGAAACGAACAAGATTCTTCGGCTCTATGTAGGCGAGGGCCGAAAGGAAGAGCTAATCTCGCTCGGCGATCCGGACGGCAATACCTATGATCGCCAGCATCGCCTGGTGGATTGTGCCAGCGTGCTGCGCGCCATTGTGGCTCTCGATGAGCAGGGCCACTACACTTTGCTGGCAGATCGCTACCAAGGTAAGAAATTTAACAGCCCCAACGATGTGATCATCGGTCCTGATGGCGCGATTTACTTCACCGATCCCACCTTGGATTTACCAAAAGGCGAAAAGCAGGAAATTCCGTTCCAGGGAGTGTATCGCCTCGCTCCTGATGGGCAGGTCCTATTGCTCACGAGAGAACTGAGTCAGCCCAACGGTTTGGCATTCTCGCCGGATGGGAAAAAATTCTACGTGGATGACAGCGAGCAACGGAACATCCGGGTATATGACTTTGGCGCCGACAAAACGTTGAGCAATGGGCGAATTTTCGGCGCAGAACCTGGCGGCCACGGCGACGGCGTACCGGACGGAATCAAGGTCGATAAAAACGGCAATCTTTATGTAACCGGGCCGGGAGGAATTTGGATCTGGGATGCGGATGGCCACCATCTAGGGACGATTAATACGCCGGAGCAACCAGCCAACCTGGCTTGGGGCGACGCTGACTACGGAACCCTGTACATTACGGCCACAACCTCGGTTTATCGCCTGCGCACAAAAACTCGCGGCTTCGTGCCATATCTATAGGAACCGTTTCAACCGGCCACGGAAGGCCGACAAGCGAAAAAGACGGAAATCCGCCGACTATTCCTCAGACTCCTGGGTGACGATGTGGACGTCTACGGCGGGTGATTCGCGCAGAAAGCGGTATACCGCGGATAAATAAAGATATTTCCGCCAATCGCGCACAGCGGCACGGCCAAAAATCACCTGGGTGATGTGTTTGGAGCGGACGAATTCAGCCACACTGTCTGCGACGCTCTTTCCTTTCAAGCGGATGACTTGCGCGCCCAGACTTTCCGCGAAGCGCAGATTAGCCGCCAATGCTTGCGGATTAGCATCCCTCGGGCCAAAGTCCCGATCCACATGCACCACGTAAAGTTCAGCATCCATGCGCCGGGCCATGCGGGCGGCGCGCGCTATCAAGTATTGGCCTGCTGAATTGGATGAGATACAAACGGCCAGGCGTTCGCGAACCCCCCAATTCTTGCGAATGTCCTGATCTTCCATGTAAGTTTCGAGGCTGCGGTCGACCTGTTCGGCGACCTGGCGGAGAGCGAGTTCACGCAAGGCAATCAAATTTCCGCGGCGAAAAAAGTTTTGCAGCGAGCGTTCCACTTTTTCCGGACTGTACACATCGCCGCGCTTCATGCGGTTGTGCAGTGCTTCCGGAGTGAGGTCCACCATCACGGTTTCGGAGGCGGTCAATGGAACCCAATCGGGTACCGTCTCGCGGACAATCACTCCGGTAATGGAGCGAACCACTGGAGCAATGCTTTCGATGTGCTGAATGTTCAAAGTTGATAGAACATCTATCTTGGCGTCCAGCAATTGCGTTACGTCTTCGTAGCGCTTGCGATGTTTGCTGCCGGGAATGTTGGTGTGCGCGAGTTCGTCTACCAGAACAACTGCTGGCCGGCGCGCCAGAATGGCATCCACGTCCATCTCTTCAAAGAGCGTGCCTTTGTATTCGATCTTTTTTCGGGGAACCGCGTCCAACTGTTCCACCAGTTCCTCAACTCCTCTACGGCCGTGGGTCTCAATAATTCCGATGACCACATCTTCACCACGCGCACGACGGCGCAATGCTTCACTGAGCATGCTGAAAGTTTTACCCACGCCGGGCGCGTAACCCAAAAATAACTTAAAGACCCCGCGCGCCTTTTCCGCGGGTGAAGCCAACTCGAGCCATTCTTCAGGCTTTTTGGTCATCGTTTGGCACTCCGCCCGTCCCCGGGTGAGTTAAAATGAGCCCATGCAGAGATTCCTCGGCGGTCGGGTCGCGGGCGTGACCGTGTCGCTGGGGATGCTCGCCAGCATAATCCTGCTCTATCGCTACGCCGTAAAAGTTAACCAGACTACCGTCGCACTAACTTTTCTTCTGGCCATTTTAGCAGTTTCGACAGTGTGGGGGATGCTCGCCTCGGCCCTGATGTCATTGTTTGCGGTGGTGGCTTTCAACTATTTCTTCTTGCCGCCGATCGGAAATTTTTCCATTGCCGACCCGCAAAACTGGGTGGCCTTGCTGGCCTTCCTGGTCACGGCCATCACGGGGAGCCAGTTTTCTTCGCGTATCCGCAAAGAAGCCGACGAAGCGCACCGACGACGGCGTGAAGTAGAGCGCCTATATCGTTTCAGCAGACAACTGCTGGGAGAAGGTAACGTTATACAACTGATGAACGCGATGCCCAACTACATCGTAGAGAATTTTGAGGCCGGAGCAGCGGAATTATTCCTCCCGCAGAAAGACAAATTTTACCGTTCGGGATTCGGCGCCGCACATTTGGATCAGGAGAAAATGAGGTCAGCGTTTTTGCGTGACGAGGTGAGCGTCGACCCGGCACGCGGAGAATCCTTCGTGCCGGTGCGCCTGGGGGTTCGCCCGATCGCAAGTTTGGGGATATCCGGTCCGCCATTGTCTCGTCAATCGCTGGAGGCGGTGGGTACGTTGGTCGCCATTGCCATTGAAAGGGCACGTGCGGTGGAGCAATTGGGTGAAGCCGAAGCCGATCGCCAGGGCCAACGGCTGAAGTCCGCGTTGCTGGACTCCATAGCTCACGACTTTCGTACTCCGCTGACGTCCATGAAGGCCGCAGTGAGCAGCTTGCTGACATCCGGCAGCACCGAGGAAAGCAGTTCACGTGAATTGTTGACGATCATTGACGAAGAGTGCGACCGCCTGAATCATCTGGTAGCAAAGGCTGGAGAGATGTCCAAGCTGGAAGCGGGCGAAATTAAACTGGAGCTTGCTGCCGTGCCCATCACTGAAGTCATCCACAGCGCGCTGGCCCACTGCCGCGTTGCGCTCGCCGGGCGTAAAGCGGATTTGCACATCGCTTCCGATCTTCCTCTTGTACGCGCCGACCGCGAACGCGCGAAAGAGGCGTTGGTGCAACTGATCGACAATGCCAATCTTTATTCACCTAAAGAAGAACCGATCACCATTACCGCAGAGCCTAGTGGTGACACGGTGACGGTGAGCGTGGCGGACCACGGCCCGGGTATAGATGACTTTGAACAGGCGATGATTTTCGAAAAGTTTTATCGCGGGAAAGGGCAGCGCTACCTGGTACGAGGCACGGGCATGGGTTTGCCGATTGCCAAAGCGATTATTGTGGCCCAGCACGGAAACATCAGCGTTACCAGCCAACTTGGTCATGGCTCGGTGTTCTCCTTCACCTTGCCGGTGGATCACGGCCCAAGAGAAACGCGTTGAAAGGCGCCAACATTCTCGTGGTGGATGATGAGCCGCAGATTCGCCGGGTCATGCGCTCGACACTTTCTGCTCAAGGCTACGTCATCACGGAGGCCAAGTCGGGCGAAGAAGGAATTGAATCGGTGCGCAAGCAGCGGCCGGACCTGGTACTGCTGGACATGAACATGCCAGGCATGGGCGGCATCGAGGCTTGCAGAGAAATTCGTCGCGGGTCTGACGCTCCGATTATTATGCTGACGGTACGCAACGCCGAGCGCGACAAAGTGGCCGCCCTGGATGCCGGGGCGGACGATTATGTGGTCAAGCCCTTTGGAATTGAGGAACTTCTCGCGCGCATCCGCGCGGCTCTCCGGCGCTATTCGACGGATGATCTCGTTCCAGCCTTTGCATCAAAAGAGTTGACCATCGATTTTGAAACGCGAAAGGTAATTGTTCGCGGCAGCCTGGTACATCTGACACCCAAAGAATACGACGTTCTCAAACACCTGGTGGCCAGTTGTGGAAAGCCCTTGACGCACCGGCGCTTGTTGCAATCTGCTTGGGGACCGGATTACGGAGATGAGACGGAAAGTTTGCGCGTGGTCATAAATCAGTTGCGCAAAAAACTTGAGAGCGATCCGGCGCGCCCGAAATACATTTTGACGGAGCCATGGATCGGCTACCGCTTCCAGGCTGATGAGGCCAGTGCTACGAAGAAGGGCAAAAAAGCGTAACTTGGCGTTCCCGTTGCGGCGCGTCCAGTCGGTTCAGTCCCCCAAAGCACACACCCGAGTCCCCCAAAATCACTTCAGCCTGAATTGATTGCTAATTTTTGACACGTGCTTTTATCGCAATCAGGGACATTTGTTCGAGATCTGGGAAGTGTCCTTGCTGATCGGACGAGCGGGTGGCAGGGGGAAGTTGTTGGACTACGGTTAGAGCGGGAAGGTTGTCTTTAAAGTATTCCGCATAAACTTTGTTGAAGGCTTCGCTGTCGGAGAGGTCGTCGAGATAAACGGTTGTAGAAACGACTTGGCTGAAATCCATCTCCGCCTCTTCCAGATTATCAAGTTGATTGCGCATGGTCTGACGAAGTTGTGCCGCCGCAGTGGCGCCGTAGACTCCCCCGTGGGGGCCGGGGATAAAGCCACTTTTGGCGGAGCAGTACAAAGTTTCGCCGGCGAAAACGCAGGGGCTGGCAGTTGGACTTGGCGGCATGTTTTTGGGACGGACGGCGCGACGCAGGCTCAGGTCGCGCACCGCCACGCCGGTGTATTCGATTTGCGCATTGTGAGGCAAGGCCTTCACTTCGATGGTGGCGCGCGCTGGAGTGTTACCGAATTCGAAGCGGCGCGCATAGCGTTCATTCATTACCCGTGAGGGAATTTTCTCCGTCAGGTAGGGATTGACGAAGACCACGTGGCCTAGCGTCAAGCCGGCGGCCTCTACCACCGCTTTAAAGCCATCCAGTGCAAGATCGGTTTGCGCCGCCGGATCGTCTGGGATTTTGTTGGTGGCAGAATCAAGACCCTGCACCGCGGAAATAAACAGGCGGTCATGCGTCAAGATTCCGGGCGCAAACGGCGCGACTGGCTTGTGGCTGGAAGGGGAAACAGCCTGGCGGCCGGCGAGATCCCGAACGGCCACCGCGTTGATTTCGATGGCTGATTGAGGCACTCGGGAGATTCCCAGGATGGCTCCGGCTGGAGGATGTCTCGGAAAGTATTTCGCCAGTACCGAATTCAACTTTTCGGAATTGGTAACATCCTCGAGATAAACCTGGATGTAGACAACGTGATCCATATCCAGACTAAATGACTGCGCCACCGTTTTAATGTTCTCGAGTGCCTGCGTGACCTGCTCTTCAAATTTATCTGGCATCGAGCCGTCTGGCCGGTTGCCGCCCTGGCCCGCAATGTAAACATAGTCGCCAGCGTCCATGGCACTGGAGCGTGTGGCATTTTGCGGCTTCGAAGGGTGAGGAATTTCAGCCGACGGGGCTTGCGTGCCCAGGACGCTGGCTGCCACCAGCACCATTTTCAATAAATATGGACGCACGTGAAAGTCTCCACAGTACAGGTTTCCGAATGCCCGAGAACGTTAAGCTGGCCTTTGTTTCTGAGCGGCTCCCAGAAGTTCACGAAGGCGCTGGCCGACAATCATTACTTCCTTGGGTTGAATGGTAGAAGACACCAATTCGAGCCGCCCGCGGCGTTTGGGTTCTTTGGCATTTGGTTTGAGGTTCCCCTCGCGAACGGCGGTGACGATGCTGGGATTATCTGCGCCCGCAATTTCAATCACCGGATTGCCGGCGCGCAACTTTCCCACGCAATCTTTCACCGTGAAGCCCCACTTTTCTTCATCCCACGAAATGTAGAGAGTGGGATAGCGGTTACCGTCCGTGGGTATGGATATTTCGGTTTCCACACCGGGGACAGTCTTGACCAGTTTCCCGATACGCTCGACACGAGCATTCCATTCGCGATGGAGTGCAGCAAGATCGGTTTTCAGCCAGGTCTCGACGGCAGTGATCAGGCCGATTACTTCTTCTTTACCAACTTTCATGGCACGACACACCGCGCCTTCCCACGGGCTGGTGTTCAGCATGGCGGCGTCAATCAAATCCCGTCGACCTAACAGGAGACCGCTGCATTGCGGCCCGCGAAGGCCTTTTCCGCCGGAGAAGGTGTACATATCCAGACCCATTTTTGCGTACAGCTTGGCGTTATCTATGGGTGGAATGCCCGCGGCATCATCGAGCAGCATGGGGATTTTAAATTTCTTCGCAACCTCGTTTTCCTTTTCCAGGTCGGTTCCCAGATGCGTGGTGTAGATCATGGCGGTGTGGTCATTGATCGCGGCGGGCAGATCCTGCACCGACTCCACAAGGACCAACTTGGCACCAGTGAGGCGAAGGGCATTGTCGAAGGCGCTTCGTCCGCCGACCATGATGACTTCGTGCTTCAACCCGCTGGTGTCAGGAAGCTGCCAGATATATTTTGGATTGTTGCCGGCCATGCATGCCGCGGCGGCGGATGCCATTGCGCCCGCCGCCCCGGATGTAACCATGCCTGCTTCCGCGCCGGTCAGTTCGGAGAGGCGCCGGCTGGCCGCTTGTTGCAATTCAAACATGTTGACGAAGTGCTCGGAAGCCTGTTGCTGTGCCGCTCTTACTTCGGGAAATTCCAATGAACCGCTCAAGTAGGTCCAGGTACCCCGGCAGTTGATGACCGTCTTCACGCCCAGGCGTGTGTAGACATTTCCTCCAGGATCTTTACCGAGTGCAGTGGCCATGCTGGCGTAGGCATTTTTGGCCGCGATCTGGCCGAGGAGAGGCGCTGCCGCAGCCAGGCGGATGAAATTTCTACGGTTGAAATCAGGTAAAAACGACATGCGAATCCTCCGTGGTAAGAAACTCTAATGGTCCTTGCAGACGTTATCCATCCACTGCGGCGCTGTGGCTTCCTCCGCGCCCGAGTTAAGGCCAGCGGGTGTCGGGAAATCATCGTTAGAACTGGAAAACGACGCTTCATGAACGATGTAGCTGACGAGGTCCTCAATATCTTTTTTGCTCAGTTGCTGCTGGTAGTTCACCGGCATCGGGGGACTTGGAGAGCGCTCAATGCTACCGAGATTTGATTTCATAAAAAGATAGAAGCGGCCCTGAGCGTCTTGAATCTGAAGAGACGAGTTGTTTTCGTTGCGAATCCGGCCGGAGTACCGAACCCCGGCAGTTGTCGTGGCCACGACAGATGGGGGTCCTGGTTCGCCGTCTTGTTGGGGATTCAAGACGGCCTCTCGAATTGCGTTGGGGTTGTGTTTCGAGGCGAAATCGGAAAGATCCGTGGAAATAAAGCTTCCAGATCCTTTCATAGCATGGCATTTTCCGCAGCCGCCCTTGCCTTCGAAGAGCTGCTGGCCATGTAAGGAGTCTCCGTTCACCGCCCCCGTGGCTGTGGTGCCCTGCAAAAACCGCAAGTGGGCTAGCAGTGCGCAGGTTTTCTGATTGCCCAGCGAGAGAAACGAAGGCATGCCCTTGGCAATTACCCCATCGCGAAGGATCTGCAAAAGTTGGGCGTCGGAGCGCGACTTTACCGAAGGTGCGCCAGCAATGTCCGGCGCGTGTTCGCCGCCGCGTCCGTCCAAGCCGTGGCAGGCAGCGCATTTTGCTTCAAAGAGTTCCGTGCCGGCAGCGCTGCGAGCGGGTTTTGAGGACTCTTGCCGATCGGCGGTCTGCGGGTAAGCGACCGAGGCACCCGCCGCCAGGGCCAACAACAGAGTGGCCACCCGACGGGTTCGGAGGGATTCCGCTTTGCCGCTCACCAAGCTTTTTGAAGCTCCCAGCACGTTGGGTTTTTATCACAACTCCTTGCGCGTGTAACGATTAATTTCGTTTCATTACGAATTGTTTCGTCATAAGCTGCTGCACGACTTAAATAGCCGAGCGGCGGCATTACCGGACGCCATGGTATCTAATAACCGCAGACGATGATTTATAACCACACTCGGAAAGGTGCTCGATTCAAAATCCTGCTGCCATGAAAAATCTCCGCTTGGTTCTGCGTTTGGGGGCTCCGTTCATTCTTTGGCTGGCGACCGCCGGACACTTTAACGTATCTGCACAACAGAAACTCGAAGCCCGCAGCACCGCGACTTGCCGTGTCGAGCCGGTAAACTACAAAGGCTGGCAGGCACAACAAGTTTCCAATGCGTGGGTAAAATTAATTTTTGTGCCGCAGAATGGCGGGCGACTTATGCAAGTCGTCTTCAACGCCCATCCTTTTTTGTTTGTGAATCCGCAATATGCCGGAAAATACCTTCCTCCATCCAGCAGCCAATGGTTCAACTATGGCGGCGACAAGCTGTGGGTACTGCCGGAAGGGAATGATGATGAGCAGCACTGGGTGGGTAACTCCGACATATTGGATGATGGTCCGTTTGAATTCCAGGTCGTCTCGCAGGGGCCACACTGCGAAGTCTCGTTGACTGGTCCGGCAGACCCTCAGACTGGCTTGCTGTTTTCGCGAACCGTGAGCTTGGAGGCAGACTCGCCATGTATCAGGTTTCACGCGGTGATGAAAAACGCGACTGGACACCCGATCGATTGGGCAGTGCAATCGGTTTCGCAGTATGACACCGGTGATGCCCAGGATTCCTCGCATCACAATCGAAACCTATGGGGCTTCACTCGCGCGAATTCGTCGAGCGGTTATCTGAACCGCTACCATGTGAAATTCGGGCCCGCGGAAAATTCCGCTGTACAGGTGCGGGAGAATGGACTCTTCGCGGCTCACTATGTTCCTCTCGCGGCAGAGTTGTGGATTGATTCGAAGGATGGATGGCTGGCTGTGGTGGATGGCGACAGCCACTACGCGATGGTGGAACGATTTAGGTACGACGAGTCCAAACAATATCCTGGCAGGGCTTCGGTCATTTTCTGGATGAATGGTCCGGAATTGCGGCAGCATCCCGATGGTTCGACGACTTTCGGGCGAGAGGACAAGGAATCGCAACCTTTCTACATGGAGGCGGAACTCAACTCGCCGCTGGTGCGCCTCGAGCCTGGAGAGTCCTACAATTTCGACACACAATGGTTTCCAACGCGGGCCGATCGCGATTTTCAGGACACCACGGATGCCGGGGTGATTAGCAAACCTCTGCACGTCACGCGGGCAGCTGACAGCGACAAGATCAGCCTGGCTGGCTCTTTCGGAGTTTTCTATGCGGGGAAGCTGGAGGCACGCATCTACGATACGCACGGTATGTTGCTAGGAACACGCCCGCTGATGGAAGTGGATCCCAGGAATCCCGTTTCGTTGCAAGCCACGGTGACCGATGCGGCCCACGCCGGCCGGATTTCTGTGCACCTCGTGGATACGAAAGGGTTGGATCGCGGATCACTGGGAGAAGTGCCGGTTGAACTTCCGACCAAAGATCAATGACATGCAATCGAAGTCAGGACGTTTCGTCGTGGGAGCCACTCTGTTTCTGGGTCTCATGGCGGGAGTGGTAGGGCAGGAAGCTTCCCCGCGGCAGAGCGGCGGCGAGGTGCAGGCTGAAGCACTGCTGGTAAAGCCCGCGGGAAATAACTGGCCTTCCTACAACGGAGACTATTCCGGGGAGAGATACAGCAGATTAGCCAGCATCAACAAAATGAATGTGGCGCAACTTCGCCCCGCATGGGTTTTTCACCCTGGAAATACATCCCTGCTGGAAGTTACCCCCGTGGTCTACAACGGTGTGATGTACGTGACGGCCTCCAACAACGTGTTTGCGCTGGATGCGCGCACCGGTCGCCTGCTCTGGAAATACGAAAGACCGGTAAGCAGTGGGCTGATTGATGATGCGGCGGTGCATAAGAATCGTGGCGTGGGGATTTGGAAAAATCGGGTGTACCTCGAAACGGATAACGCGCATTTGCTCTGTCTGGACGCGCGTTCCGGCCGATTAATCTGGGACCTTACCTATGCAGACTCGACGCGAAACTATGGGGCGACCAGCGCTCCATTGATCGTGAAAGACCAAGTCCTGGTGGGCACCTCCGGTGGCGATGACGGAGTGCGCGGATTCTTAGCTGCTTATGACGCCCAGACCGGGAAGATGAAATGGAAATTCTGGACCATTCCGGCGCCGGGGGAGTACGGCTCGTCCAGTTGGCCCGGCGATTCGTATCTGCATGGCGGCGGCACCACCTGGATGCCTGGGACTTATGATCCCGAACTGAATACTGTTTACTGGGGGACGAGCAATCCGGCTCCCGATTTTGCCGGAGAAACGCGACCAGGCGACGACCTTTATACCGACTGTGTGGTGGCTCTCGATGCGGATACCGGGAAGCTCAAGTGGCATTTTCAATTCACGCCGCATGACTTGTATGACTATGACGCCAATGAAACGCCAGTTCTCATTGATCTGGATGACAAGGGCGTGCCTTCCAGAGAAATAGCCGGGCATAGCAAACTGCTGGTGCAGGCCAACCGGAACGGATTTCTTTATATTCTTGACCGCACCGACGGTAAATTTCTGAGGGCGACGCGCTTTGCGGAAAAATTGAACTGGGCCAAGGAAATTGACATCGCCGGCCGCCCGATTTTCACGGAAAATATTCCAACCGCGAAGGGTACTAATATCTGCCCAGGGATAGATGGCGCTACAAATTGGTATTCGCCGTCCTACAACCCCCGAACGCGCATGTTTTATTTCCTGGCGCTTGAGCAGTGCAGTACTTATTTCTCAAAGCCACCATCCCCATTTGTGAGAGGGGAAATGTTTTACTCCACGGGCACCAAGCGAATTCCCTTGGACAAGCCCGAGAAGATTCTGCAGGCGTTCTCCATTCCGGAAGGGAAACTCGCATGGTCGTATCCCCAGATCGGTGCCGGACAATCCTGGGGAGGAACAATGACCACTGCCGGTGAACTGGTATTTTTTGGTGACGACGCCGGTTCGTTTGCCGCCGTGGATGCCAGTACCGGGCACCCGCTGTGGGAATTCGACACCGGTCAAACTTTCCATGCTTCGCCAATGAGTTATGACGTGGATGGTGTGCAATATCTCGCCATTGCGGCAGGCAGCGACGTTTTCAGCTTTTCTTTGCCTTAACAGGGAAGGGGTTCTGGTGAGGAGGACGGTTGGTCGATTTTGCTGGCGCTGCTGGACCCACCCGCCGTATCAGCTGGTCCGCTCGGTCTAGTGCTTCAGCCACCAATTGCCATGTTGCGGGCCGCTTTTCCAAGAGCCGGCTACCTCAGCGAGCTTTGTCCGCTCCAACATTTCTTCGAACGTCTTCGCGCTTAAGTCTTGGAGATCGCTGGTCCAGGTGCCGGAGAATGATCGGCCGCTTGAGGTTTTAGCGGTCCAGGTGCCTTGCCATCCCGGCCGCGCTTTTGATGCCGACCAGGTTCCCTGGAGAAAGATTTCGCCAGCATCGTTGAGCACGGTCCAAGAACCCACGGCGCTTTTTGGATTATGTGCTGAAGTTTGTGCCGACCAAGTTCCGCGGAATACCTGCGAGCCGGCGGTTGCCGTCCAATTTCCGCGAAAGACGGGAGACGCTTCGTGGGCCAGGGCTTGATCGGTACTGGGATACACCCTTTGCAAATTGGCAAAGACAGCCAAAGTCGCGAAACACACAATTCCAAAGCGAGAAATTGACCTCGCCAATTTTGGCTCCGATGCCTAAGCCTCTCGATGAACAGGATGCTTGCGCGCGATGTTCTGGGCTACTACCCAGGCGGCGGATGCGATCACCCAGGAGATGAAAAACGCAGTCCAAGGGAGTCGCTGGGTGGGGGCGGCCGCAATCGCGGGGGCCCAAACGAGAAGGGTAAAAAGGCTAATCATGCCCGCTTCCGTTCCGGCAGCCAAGCGCGGAAGGATCCCCAACAGTACGCCCAGACCGCATGCCATCTGTCCTGCTCCGGTCAGGTAAGCCCAGCCGTCTCGATAAGGAAGCCAGGCCGGCACCAGATCGGCCGTCTGTTTCACGTAGAAAATATGCGATAGTCCGATGGGTATGAGTGAGATGCCAAACAGCATTTTGGCAAAGTACACACTCTTTTCGCCGGTAACGAAAGCCCAGGGCGATCCCTGTGGCAACGCGGCAAGCCTGGCAAACAAAATCCATCCTCCGCAAAGAAGCACGGCAATCTCGCCCAAGCCGAGCCAGACAGCTTCCATGCCAGGAACAACCACGACCGCCGGTACCTTCAAGAGGAGCCACACCATGAGATAGGGAAACAGGATGCGCACGGACCACGCCACCGTGGCGTTGAAAAGCAGTCCCACACCCCCAAGGAGTAGGATCAGGCCCGAAGCATAGGCGAGCGCCGTGCGCCCAGGAATCCAAGGCGCGACGGGCTGCCACACCAGCGCGAAGTCGCCGTACACCAAAGTGAGAATGCCCAGGCCGACCAGTCCGACGGCAAACAGGGTCAAGGCAGGTTGCTGGCTTCGGGTCATGGGACTTCGACCCTATTAAAAAGTTAGATTCATGTCAATGGATGGACGCCGCTTTCACGCTTCGCGCAAAAACAAATCGCGAAGTTGCGCTCCAACTGTGTTCATGGAAAAGTCGCGCTCCACGCGGGATCGGGCGCGTGCTCCCAAGGCGCGAGCCCCGACCGGGTCATCCAGTAACTTGCCCACGTTTCTGGCCAGTGCGCAGGCGTCCTCGAGCGCAACAACTATTCCCCCAAACTCCTGCGTGTCACCGAAGATATCCACGATTCCATTTACACACGCCGCCACGACGGGCAGTCCGCAGGCCATGGCTTCGAGCGGCGCTAGCGGAAATCCTTCTCGGCGCGACGGAAATACGTAAACGTCTGCGGCGTTCAAATAATCGCGCATGGCGGTGCGGCTGAGAACGTAATCACGAATCCAGAGAATTTGCGGGACACCGCGTTGTGAGATTTCCCGGTCGAATTTCTGGGCATCGCGCCCGGAGCCGACCATCAGCAACAATAGCTCGCGGCCAGGGCGCGCAGCACAAACTTCTTGCCAGGCCTCCAACAAAAGATCGAGTCCTTTGACTTGTATATCGATTCGTCCGTGCCAGATAGCGATTCGCGCACCTTCAGCGATGCCCAAAGTTCGCCGCGCATCGGGCTGTGAGCCCGGGCTCCATTCGGCAAGATCCAGTGGATTGAAGATGCTGGAAATTTTTTCACTCGCAATACCATATCGCTGGCGAACTCGGTTGGCTTCCACAGATGACGCGATGATCAGACCGGCAGAGAGGCGCAGCGTCCGTGGGCGCACACGCCACTCGATCCTGCTCCTGTGCCAGCTTCCTCCCTGGAAGGTGGCGAACACCGGAATTCCGAGCAGGGTGCCAATAGCGATGGCGGCATCGAATCGGGGAGTTTCATATTCCTGACAAAGAATCGCGGTGCAACCAGAGCGGCGAATCTCACGCGCCAGCGATGTAATGGGCGTGGCCAGATACGAAACCAAAGGTTGTAGCAACTTTCGCGCGAAGCGGGCGAAGCCGCGCGTCACCCCGAACATTTGTTCCGCGTTCGAGCCGTATGGATCCTTAGCGTGCTCGCGGATTTTGCGGTAGACATGCGCTGTGCGCAAAATAACGATTTCCGCGCCAGTGCCCTTATGCACCATGCGGACAGTGTTTCGCGCATGTTTCGAAAAACAAAAGATGGTGCTGCGAATTCCCTGGAGTCGAAGGGCGTCGATATAACCGAAAAGCCAACCACCGGTCATTTTGTAAGCGAAATCTTCCAGGGAAAGTCCGATGGCGTCGAGAAAATCTTCGATGAAATCCCCCCACGGGAGGATCGCAACCATCGGAAGAGGGTGAGAAGGTGGGCGCGCTGCAGCACGGGCCGGTGCTGCTGACATGCCTGGGGTGGTCATCAGTTCTTCGGGGGCTTTCGCCATGCTGAAGCCGTTTCCGTTCCTTTGCTGCCCGGGCGATGTGCCGCGTAGGCAAGCCAGGTAAGGGGCCAAAGCGCCATGCAAACCGCCTTGCGCACCCGCGCCGGCGCATTGGAAAAAGCCACGTCGTGGCACAGCACGGTGAGGGGGTTAATAAAGGTCGCTGAACTTTCGCGAGGAATCGCGATCAAGTTGCTCAGTTGTTCAAGGGAATAGCCTCGGCGCACGTGCCCCCACTCGGCAAACTTCTCTGCTTCGCGGGGACACATATTTTTCATAAAGCGGTAATAAGGAAACCGCCAATTTTCATTGGGCACGCTGACCAGTACGTACCCGCCGGGCTTCAAAACGCGCAAAACTTCGGACATGGCCTTCTGGTCGTCAGGCACATGCTCGATCACGTCGAACATGGTTACAGCGTCAAAGGATGCAGACGCGAATTCCAGCCGGGTGGCGTCTCCGTGAACGAATCGAACGCCCTCCTGCATGTTGCACGGCGCGTTGGCAAACGACGGGTCCATGTCCAGATTTGTAATGTTCGCGTGGGGATACAGAAGGCGAGTCAGACCGCTTTGTCCGCCACCGACTTCTAGAATGTCTTTGAAGGGCAGTTCGGGTGCCATCCTGTGGATGGCCCGCATCTTTTCGCGGTAAAAAAAACCAAAGGTTAACGGAGAAACAAAAGGATTGCGAGCCAGAAAATCGCGCAGCGGCCTTTTGCAGGTGCTAAGTGCGGACATGGTGGTTTCCAGTGTTCAGGTTACTCGCGGGATTTGCGGGAAGATGCCGATGTTGGAGGTAGTAAACGTAACCTGCCAGCATCCCACGAATTTTCTGGCCTAGCGGCGAGGCAAGAGCCGGTTGGTCCTGGTCGGAATTTATTAGAATTCTTATCACGGCTTTTTTGAGGGAGCGTAACGCCAGCTTCATAAAATATAGCGGAAGGACTCCGAAGGCCCGTTTGAGGTTGCCCCAGTGGTGATAGCGATCGAATTGAAACAGCAGAGCCGCGATGTGGCCGCGCATATAGCTGTAGGTTTGTTGGGCAAGTTCGGGCCAATCGGAGCGGTGGAAATGAGAGACCACCACGCTGGGATCGTAACGGCAGCGATAGCCCTCGGCGAGGAGGCGATACCAAAGTTCCGAATCCTCGCTGCACCCGGAAGTTCCGGCTCCCAATCGTTCGTCGAACACGCCAACGTGATCGAATGCGGCGCGCCGGAAAGCCATGTTGGCGCCTGCGCCCATGCGCCACACGGGCACACCGAGATGTGTTGTGTCTCGAAAAAACTCCGAGTCAAAGTCGAGCACTTCGTATCCTTCGAAGCCCAATTCCCAACCGAGAGCCTCACTCTGAAAAGCAAATTGAGCGGCGGTGGACAGCTCGGCGGGCAGCACCGTTCCAGTCAAGGCCATGACGCAGGGATTTTCGAACGCTCTGAGAATTGCTGCAATCCAGGCGGGATGCACGCTGACATCGTCGTCCGTGAAGGCGATGATGTCACTCGTGGCATTGCGAATGCCGCTATTGCGGGCAGCACTGAGGCCAGCGCGGGGCTCGGGAATGTAACGGACTTCAGCGAACTGCGCAGCTACCGAAGGGGTGAGATTTGAAGACGGATCATTGTCCACGACGATAATTTCGCGGGGTCTCCTCGCAAGATTTCGCAGGGACTGTAGACATTTCTGCAAAGCCTCGGGCCTGTTCCGGGTGCAAATGATCACCGAGACGGGCGCTGTAATTCCGGTTTCACAAGATTTCGGCGGACGGGCAAGCTCTGAAAATGATTGTAACGGTCGCGCAAACTCGAGTAGAGATGCCAGGCCCGGCCCCGAACGCACTTCTGGCGAAAGAAAAAAAGGTGGGCGCGGGTAACCCTTCTTGATGAGGCCATGCCCAACGGCTCGGGCCACGCGTTGCGCCGCGATGGACGCAAGTTGCACAGAACCGATGGGCAGCAACTGAGCGGGTGCCAGCCATTGGCCGACCGGGACATCTCCTTGCCAAAACACCACAAACAAGCCACCTGTTTCGGCATCGGCCTGAAGGTTCGGAAGGGCCTGACGGAGGTCTATGTTTACGATTTTCCAGGGGAGGAACTGGCTCACGCCGCCTCGCTTTGGCGCGAGTCTGTTCGCGTGAGTGGGCGACGGGCGCGGCCCAGCAGCGCGCTCCGGCGGGAGGAAGACATACGCAGGATACGCCAGAACCCGATCCATCGGCCGAACATGAAGTTGGTTTGAATCCAGATCTCTTTGCGTCGATTTCGACGGCGCGCAGCACGAGCCGCCAGCATCGGCAGGGTGGCCATTTGTCGCGCGGCAGTAGCAGTGGCCTGCAGAATCCAATGCGCGTAGCTGCCTTCAAAACCGAGCGCATCCGCGAGCGTCTGACTGATCCCCAGGTTGCGATTCATGGAAAGCAGATATTTCACGGTCAAACGTCGCGCGGGGATCTGATGATGCAGTTCACACTGCGGCGCGTACCATAGATGACGGCCAGAACCCGCGATGCGAAGCGCGATTTCCACGTCGCCTCCTGAGACCAGGCTTTCGCCGACACGGTCGGCGAGCAGCGGCCCAGCGATCCAGCCAGACTCCGCGAGCGCTTCGCGATTCACAACCATGCCCGCGCCGGCGAGGAAGGGGACCTTGCGTTGCGCGTCACCGTGGTTCTGCTCAGCGAAGCAATAGGTAAAGGCGCGTGCGTAATCAGGCGGCTCGCTTTCCCAGTCGAGCACAACTTTTCCGCCGAACGCGCCGGCGGCGGGATGGGTTTCCGCAAAGGCCACAGCGTTGGCAACCCAATCCGGATGCAAAAAACAATCGTCATCCACAAAGGCAATCCATGGTGCCGTTGAGCCGCGCACGCCACATAGGCGCGCTGGAGTTAAACCTTGTACGGGCTCGCGAACCACCCTGAAGCCGGGTATGCTTCGCTGCGCAATATAGCCCTGCACAATTTTGGCACTGTCGTCGGTGCAATTATTGTCCACGACCAGGCAGCTCCAGCGCGCATTTTCAATCTGTCGCTGGGCCGCGAGCCTGGACAACATGCCGTCAAGCATGGCGGCGTTGTTGTAAGTGCAGACGACTACCTCCAGTGTCCTGGCCTCGCTCACGGATAACGTCTCCGAATCTGTTCGATACGCCGCTGCGATCTCTCATACCCGCCGAAAAATCCTACGACGCCGGCCCACAGCTCGCCGTAAAAAATCGACAGCGGAATATAAGGCCGCCGCCGCAGTTTATTTTTCAGATTGGAGAAAAAACCTCGCAGTTCGTAGCCAACCCACCACCAAAGCAAGCGACTCAGATTGGCCCGGCACTCTGGATCGGTCTTCATGCACTTGCGCACATGGCACATGAAACCCAGGCCCCAGCTGCGGCGGTATTGTTGTAGCAGCGCGGGCATGTCGCGGCGATGCTGATGAAAAACCATGAAGCCGGGCTCGTAGACCAACGCGTGTCCGGCGCGAATCACCCGGTAAAAAATATCCAGATCACCGCCGCCCGGTACGGCGGCGCCGGTGTCCAGCGCTTCGTCGAATCCGCCGAGGCTACGTAATGCCTGGGTGAGAAAAGCCATGTTGGCCCCGGCGCCAAAAATTCCTGCGCCGCCAGGATACAAGGGGTTGCCCGGCCGTACTGGGCCGAAACGAATGCGCTCGAATCCGCGACGAAATCCGCCGCGGCGTTCGAACACAATCTGAGCTTCGGTTTCCAGTTCCATGGGCAAGACCTGGCCGGTAAATGCGGCCGCGTCGGGATTGTCTGCGTACGCGTTGGCGAGTCCGGCCGCCCAATCCCGGTCCACGATCACGTCGTCGTCGAGAAAGGCAAGAAGTTCTCCACGAGCTTCGCGCAGTGCCCGATTCCTAGCGAAGTTTAATCCCGGACGCGCCTCGCGCACATAACGTATTCCCGGTGTGGAATCAGCGAGCTCCCGCGTGAGTTCATCCGCGGGCGCATTGTCTACCAGCAAAATGTCCAAACCCCCACTGCCTGCAGGCAACGCGGAATGTTGGCCCTGCAGAGATGCCAGCAATCTCTTCACGCCTTCAGGCCGATCCTTCGTGCAGATGGCGATGGTCACAAGTGGAAGGGGACTGCGAGGACCTTGCGGTTTCAGTTCTTCCAGTATGGCAGCCGCCAGGATTTTGTCGGCGGCTTCGGCACTGATTTTTCGAGCCAACTCATCGGCGCTTATTCGCTCGATGCCGTTGGCCTCGTGTAACCAGAAAGCGATGGGCGCCCCTTTTCGGCGCACCAAAATCGCCGCGCCGGAGTCGCCAGGCGCCAAAATCAAATCATCGAGCGGGCGGGTAACTTCAATTTCAAACTGTGAGTAGCGCACGATTCCATCCGTCATCCATCGTGCACCAGCGACGGGCGGTGCTGCAGGTGGTAGAGCCTCGCGAAAAGCCCGCCGCCTTTCACCAGTTCTGCAAGTTTGCCGCTCTCTACAACGCGTCCCTTCTCAAGCACAATGATTTGGTCGGCGCGCTCGATGGTGGACAAGCGGTGGGCAATCATGATCACGGTGCGGTTCTCGCGCAGTTTGTCGAGGGTCTCCTGTATCCATTGTTCGGAGATGCTGTCGAGGGCGTTGGTGGCCTCGTCCAGAATCAGAATCCGCGGATCGCGGATGATGGCGCGCGCCAGCGAGATGCGTTGCTGCTGCCCGCCTGACAAACGCATACCGTGGTGGCCCAGCACCGTCTCGTATTTTTGCGGCAGGCGCTCGATAAATTCATGGGCGTCCGCTTTTCTCGCCGCTTCGATAATTTCCTCAGGCCGGGCATCCAGTCGTCCGTAGGCGATGTTTTCCCGGACGGTGGCGTCGAACAGGTACACGTCCTGACTCACGACGGCAATCTGGTCACGCCAGAACTTCACGTCGAGATCCGCGAGACTTCCGCCCCCAACGCTGATGGATCCATCGGTAGGCTCGTAGAATCTGAGGATTAATTTCATCACCGTGGACTTGCCGCCGCCTGAGGGGCCCACGAAAGCCGTCGTCTGGCCCGCTGGAATGTGGAAGGACGCCTGCGCAAGAGCCAGGTCGTCAGCGGCCGCGTAGCGAAACGAAACTTTGTCGAATGCTATACCGGGAGCCGGACCCAGATCTGTACCTGCGCCGGATGAGGTGTACACCTTGTCGGAAGTCTCGAGGAACGACAGCACTTCTTCGACAGATGTCGACAGCGCGGCCAACTGCACGCGTGCTCCCTCGAAGTGCTTCACACGCGGCTGGATGCGGTACAGCACAAAGGCGAACACCAATAGCACGGAGCTGTCGCTGGCGGTGGGGGCCGCCACCAGCAGAATGATCAGGACCAGCGATGCCGCCAAGACTTCATACACGGGATGAACAATTCCATCGATCACACTCATGCGCAGCATGACGCGGCGCAGCCGGTTGGAAGTAGCGTCGAAGCGGCCTTGTTCATAACTTTCGCGGCCGAACGCGCGAATTACCCTCATTCCATCAATGCCTTCCACCATGCGGTGAGCCATATCGGAATTTGTTCGCATCACAGCCTGTCCGAGTTCCCGGGCTGACTTGGTCAGCAGCCGCACGATACTGGAGATAATGAATATGGCTACAGCCACCACCAGTGTCAGCTTCCACGACATCATCAACAGCAAGGCGACGTACACCGCCACAGTACTGGTGGTGATCATCAACCCCACCACGGTTCCCAGTGCGTCGCGCACGCGCCAGGAATCGGACGCCAACAGGTTCAGAAGTCTTCCGGAGCGGTCGCGCTCGATGAATCCAAAATGTACGTTCAACAATTGCCGGAAAATCCGCCGCCGCAGATCGTGAGCAATGCTGCCATCTTCCCATCCGAGCAAAAGATGGTTTGCATAACTGAGGATGGCGTTGGCCAGTACCGCGCCAAAAACGCATACAACGATCACGGTTAGACGCCGATCTGGTGGTATGCCCTCAAATAGGCCGCCCAACTTGGCGATGAGCCACTGACCTTTCGGTTGTAACTGCGGTCCAGCAACTAGTCCGCTCAACAAGGGAATGAGTAGTCCTATCCCGATGCCTTCGGAGAAGGACTGCAACAATCCGAGTGAGATGATGGCTGCGAACCTCCACTTATGAAGCCGCAGCAGCGGTATCAGGCTCTTGATGGTTTTCAATTCGTTCATCTGATCGTTGCGTTCGCGAATAATACCCGAGCGTTCGGGCGGACCTAGGCTGGTCAGGACGCGTAAAGCAGAGAGTTGGCCTATCCTTACATGACCAGGATAGCATTGTCGGCGGAACGGGAATCTGAATGTTCGAAGTCCAGCTTACCTAATACGGACCGCAGGCGCTTAACCTGGCGCGGGATCTAGTTCGGTTTTGCCGGGCTGCTGCCTACTTCGGTCCTGTCGACCAATTTAAACAAGACCCGCTGCTGGTCCAACTCCTGTCGTTCAAGTTTGCTGGCAATGGCCAATTCGTCGGCCGATTCGTTTGCCTGGCCAAGTCGCGCGTACACCAGGCCGAGATAGTAGTGCGCCTCTCGCGAGGGCGGATCGGTTTGCAGGGCGTGCTTCAAAAAGTCGCGGGCAGCTTCAAAATGCTTCCGTGTGAATTCCACCCTGCCTATTCCTGTCAATGCGCCTTGATGATCGGCGTCGCGCTGCAGAACTTTGGTAAAAAGTGTGGCGGCTTTCTCCGGCTCACCTTGCTGCAAGTCGAGCTTTCCTAGCTGTACGTAAGCTTCCGTCTGCTGCGGCTGCAGGGCGGCCGAGCGTTCGAATTCGGCACGGGCGCTGTCGGTTTTTTGAGTAGCGGCGAGAGCCAAGCCCAATCCGTAGTGCCCACTGGGGTCGGCAGGCTTGATGCCTACGTATTGTTGAAACATTTGTGTGGCTTCAGCAAATTTGCCCAAGCCCATGTTGGCGCGCGCCTGGGCGTAAAGCGCATCAGGATCTTCTTTGCGAACTTCCAGGACCTCCCGGAAAGCGCGTTCAGCGTCCAGGAAAAGAGACATTCTGAGGGCCACCATTCCGAATTCATAAGCAATGTCTGCGTCGCGGGGATTGAGTTGCCGGGCCTGGAGTAGGAGAGATAATGATTTTTCTTTTTCGTTGTCATGCAGTGCTGATGCCGCTTCGCTTCTCCAAATGTTCGTGAGGGCGGCAAGGGCATCCTCACGTCCCGGCTCGATAGCGAGGGCCTGTCGGAATTGTTCTACAGCGAGATCGCTGTGCTTTGTTTCAATGTAGAGGCGCCCAAGGTTCACGTGCGCGCCGACAAATTGAGGGTTCTGGCGCAAGACGCCTTGAAACAATTGCTCGGCCTCATCGGTGCGGTGTTGTTGGACTCTTACGATTCCGAGGAAATTCATCGCCCGCCACTCCGACGGATCTTCCTGCAGAATGTCTTCCAGGTCCGTTCCAGCGCGGCCCACATCTCCCTTTAGAATTAATTCCCCGGCCGCGCGGATACGCATAACGCGGTCCTGATCTCGGGATGGTGTTTGCGCCGGAACGATGGGCTCACCGAGGAGCAGTAGGATAAGTAGTGCGACAAATCCAGCTGCGCAGCGGCCGTAAACGTTTGATCCGTTTCTCATTCTTGATTAGGTCACTAACCCCCGATTAATCGATTCGGGGAACGCCCGAATTGCCCATGCCCATCGCAGAGTCTTGCTGGTGTTTCATCAGGTTTTCGGCGAGCGAGAATTCCTTGGCGGCCTGCACCTTGTCACCACCCCGGTAATAGGCGCGCCCGAGGAAGTAATGTGCCGCACTGTCGTCTGGTTGCAAGCGGATCGCGGTAGCCAGTTCATTTTGTGACAAGGTGAAGCGGTTCATGGCCAAATAAGTTTTCCCGAGAGAGAGATGAGCTTTCGCGTAATCAGGGCGAATGTTGATGGCTTTCTTAAGCCATGGCTCAGCTTCTTCAGGTCGCCCTAGTCTGGTCAAGAGTATCCCCAGATTTAGATAAGGTTGCTCGGTGTGGGTAAGCATCTCTGCATCGGCTTCGATCGCTTGTTTGTAGGCCCGCGCAGCTTGCGAAGGATCGTTCTTCCCTTCCGCTATCAAGCCGAGGTTATCCAGGGCCTTCACGTGACGCGGCTGTCGTCGGAGAACTTCCCGAAATTCCGATTCGGCGTCGTCAAAATGATTCTGTTGATACAGAACACGTCCCAACGAATAGTGCGACTCTACATCCTCCGGCTTGATGGCCAGAGATTCTCGCAAGTAGCGGGCGGCGTTGTTGAGATCGTCGAAAAGCACATAATCGAGGGCCACAATTTTTAAGTCATCAGCGTCCGGCGCCTGTATTTTTGCCGCAGCCGTGGACAATTCAAGAGAATCCTTGGGGCGATTTTCCCGGAAGCGCACGTAGGCCAGCAGGTAGAGAGCTTCGGCAGAAGCCGAGTGCGTGGAGGAATATTTTTCGAGCGCCGCATCAGCTTCCGGATAACGATTCAAATTGACTAGGGATTTGCTCAGATAGAGCAATGCGTCAGTTTGGCCCGGATAGGCGGTCTCGATGTTCTGGAAAAGGAAGGCGGCGTCCGCCCACTGCCGTGATTGGAAGGAATGCATCGCGACGGCGAATTCATTGGTCTGCGCTGCCACGGAAGCAGCAAAACACAGGACCAACAGGAAGGGAAAGGCGAGCAGATGAGATTTGCGGGCGAAAATACTGGCGAGAATTTTCATTCCCCGCTCCATGGCGGTTGAACCCCAGATGCTGCGGCCTTGAGATATTCATGATAACGCGACGACGGAGACCGCGCATGAATCTTTCAAGTGTTCTGACACCAGTTGCCACAAAAAAACAGAGGCGGGCGCGCTGAAAAAGGCGCGGCCCGCCTCAACAAATCGCAGGTTGTTTTAGAAGAGGAGTTTGAGCTCCAATTGTATTTTTCTGGGACCGAGTACGGTGTTGTTGGTATCGAGCACCGAGAAAGATGGATCCCGGGGGTTAAGGTCAGGTGGCCTATTGAATATGTGACGGTTGAACGCGTCAATGATGCTGGCCTGGAAGGAGAGCGCAACTCGCTCGTTGAAGGAAGTTTTCTTGATCAAGGAGAAATCCTCGCTCAGGAATTTGAACATGCGGACTTCGCCCGTCGTTCGCGCCATATCTCCGAAGGCGTACGCACCGCCGGCCTGAATGCGAGCAGGATCATTAGGATCACTAAACGCTGCGGCGTTGAACAATGGATCGGTGACAGGATTGAAACTGCCACTCTTGAATTGGGGGCTTGGCAGGGACTCTCCCGCAACGCGATTGAAACGGATAGACCCTGAAAATGCTGGAACTCCCGTAGCGCAGCAGAAGGAAAGCGGCTGCCCACTTTGATAACGTTGTACCCCGCCGATCTGCCAACCGCCGATGGCCTTGTCTTTCCAGCCGGTGGTGTTCACAAACCGCTTACCATGCCCGATGGGCAATTCGTAAAGGTAGCTGACAACCAGGATATGCGGGATGTCCTGATTGCTGATGGCCTTTTCGCCTTTTTTGTCGAAGGGGTTCTGCGCGCTTCCGCCTCCATGGAGAGTCGCGAAGAAGGGAAGAGCCGCGTCGGCATCGGTCAGTGTTTTGGAGAAGGTGTAAGAGACCATTAAATTCAAGCCGCTACGGAAACGCCGCTGCAGCGAAGCTTGGAGCGAGTTGTAACTCGACTGGCCAAGATTCTCGAGTGCCCCGTCGGTATTGAAGCCGAGGTACTGCGGTAACGGCACGAGCGATTGAGCCACGGTGCGATCCGTTGGGAAACTCGGGTAAGGAAGTTGGATGCCAGCTGCCTGGGCCTGCGGCGAGCCAACTTGCTGGTTCAGAAGGGAACCCAGCGAGAAGAACTGGGGATTCAGAGAGTTTTGCGCGTCAAAATTGGTGCGCAAATGCGTAGAGCGTTGCGCGACGTAGGCCACATCGAGGATCAAGTCGGTGGCGAGTTCGTGTTGTACCTCAAGACTCCAGTTGTTGATCATGGGCGGCCGGCCGTAGCTCGGGTCGACGTACTGCGGTCCCTGGAAATTCAACTGTGCGGGGTCGAGGTTTGGCGGCGCCGGGTAAGCGGGAAAGCCGGAATCAATCTGGAATGCCGGCGAAAAGCCGTCGGAAGTGTTAAACGCGGGATTGGCTGTGAAGCCGGCGCGATTGAAGCCGCCGAAATCGGCGTACAGCAAGGCGCCGTAGAAGATCCCGTAGCCACCGCGAACCACCAATTTGTTGTTAAATCGGGCCGGCGTCCAGGCAAAGCCGATTCGCGGGCCGAAGTCTTTGAACCAGGTATTGGCCCAGCGCTCGTCAACATTTCCATTCCTGCCCGGGCCGACGCCGGCAATCACTAGAGCGCCGGGAAATCCATCCGCGCCGGGGTTCGGAGCGTTCAGATCAATATTGGAAGTGTTGCCATGCGTTTCGCGCCGGGGCCGATCGACATCCCAACGTAACCCGAAATTGATGGTGAGGGTCGGCTTTAACTTGAAACTATCCTGGAAGAAAACCGCGAAATAATCGGAGAAGTAGCGGGGCTGGCTTGCGTAATCGTCAAGGTTAGCATCGTGTACATCTCCCAGTAGAAAACTGGCAATGGCATTGCCGCTGAGCCCAGCCGTCAACGGAGTGCCAGCGGTTTGCTGGCGCTGAAAGAAATATTGACCGGTGGTGCGGCCAAATCCGAGCGGAGAATAAAGCTGAAAGCGGTAATCCACGCCGAACTTGAAATCGTGTTTGCCCCTCACCCATTCAAAGGTGTCGTTGATACGGTAGCCGTTATCGATAGTGTCCCCATAGACGTCATCCCCGATTTGAGTCAACGGGCCTTCGAACACACCGATGGTGGGGAATGGTGTACCGGGGGTCTGATTTCCGGCAGTTCCTGAAATCCCCAGTGCGGCAGCGAGATTGCCTCCCACCTGGACGCCCGCTCCGACGTTGAGACTGTTGGTTCGGTTGTAACCAACATTCAGGTGATTCAACTTGGTGGGTGAAAGCGTAAAGTCCCAGCCAACACGGATGTAGTGCGTGAAGAAGTCCTGGAAGCGGCCCTGCCCGGCCGGATTGTCAAAGATCGGCGTGGTGGAAGTGCGAGCATTGTCGCGTGATGAATACGTAAAATAAAGTTTGTGGCGCGTGGAGAGGTTATGGTCGAAGCGAAATGTGGTGGTGGTGTCCAGAATCGGAAAGCTGAAGGGAAACGCAAAATTGTTAAAGGCGTTGGAATTTTGCGGCTGGGGATAAAAAGCCAGAATATTTTGCGCGACGGTTGACCAGCGGTCTTGCGGAACGACATTGCCCGGGAAGGCTGTGCGGCATTGCAGCCCACCCACGGTTTGAGTGGTGGCAGGATCGAACACCTGTCCTTCGAAAATTGGAGTGCCGTCGCATGGGTTGATGCCCAGAACATTTGCAGTATTCAACGTTGCGGAAAAATCTCCGGCGCGCTGCGCGGTAGTAGGCACGGTGATATTGGAAACACCGCCCTGGTTTTGCCGGTACTGTTCCCAGGCAAAGAAGAAAAAGGATTTATTCTTGCCGTTGTATACCTTGGGGATCCACACCGGGCCGCCCAAGGTGAGGCCATAGTCGTTCTGGCGGTCCAAGGGCCGCGGCAGCCCCTTGTTATTGTTGAAAAATGTGTTGGCATCCATGGCTTCGTTGCGAAAGATGTCATAGGCCGAGCCGTGAATATCGTTCGTGCCCGATTTCGTGGTGAAACTCTCAACACCGCCGGTGGTGCGCCCCATTTCCGGGGGCATCGTGGAAGTCGTGACCCGGAATTCGCCTAGAGCGTCAACAGACGGTGCAGTTTCGTCAAAAGAAGATCCGTTTTCGGAGCGATAGGTACTTGCGCCGTCCAGCAATACCTCCGTGCTGTAGTTCTGGCCGCCGCTGATTTTCGATTCGAAGGTGCCGCCGTTGCCGCTGGCGGTGCCGGGTCCGACTGTGCCGGGGGTGAGGAACACGAACGCTTCCGGCGAGCGCATGGCTTGAACGACGCTGCCGAGAGCGAGGGGCAGGTCGAGAACCTGTTTGGAGGTTACGACGGTGCCGATGTCGGCGGTTTCCGACTGAACCGTAGGTGCGTCGGCATCAACGGTGACCGTTTCCGTAACCGCGCCGATCTGTAGAGTGATGTCGAGAGAGCTCACCGTACCGACCTGCACCACGACTCCAGAAAGGACGGCGGTCTTAAAACCACCAATGTTTACGGTGACGTCGTAGGTGCCCACGTTAAGGTTGGCCAAGCGATACGAGCCCGAGCTGCTGGAAACCGTTTCGTACATGGTGCCGGAGGCGACATTTTTGGCGCTTATTTTGGCATCCGCAACGACTGCACCGGAGGTGTCCACGACGTTGCCGGCAATGGAACCTTCGTTGCTCTGTCCGAGAACCGTGTGGTAACCAGCGAGCAGCAGGACAAGCAGAGTGCACAGCTTCGCAATTTTCATGGCAGTTTTCTCCCGAGCAAAACCGGTGATGACGGAGTTTCCAGGCACAGAGATTCGAGGGTATTGAGTAAACGTTTACCGTATAAAGTTAAAAAAAAGGCCGGATGATAGCGAACACTGAGTTTGGCAGATACGGCCAGGTTTGAACGCATTACGCAAGTCCTCCCATTGAATGCGCCAGCCGATCTTGCGATTTCTGCTCTTGAGTGGCATCGGCTTCCTGTTTCAACTTGAGAAAAGCTTGGAGCGCTTCCTCAGATTCGTGCGCTTTCCTGGCGCGGCGATAGAGCTGCGAGAGTTGGTAATAAGACTGGCGAAGAATTTCCGTGTTGGAGGGGCCGTTGGCACTTACGACGTACGAAAAATTGTCGATGGCTTCGTCGACAGCGTTGGTTTGCGCCAAGCCCCGCCCTAATTGATAGTGAGCTTCCAGTGACTTGGGCGCCCGGCGCAAAACATCTCTCAACAAGTCGACGGCCATCTCAGGTTTGGAGCGTTCCAGGCTGACGACCGCCAATTTGTAGCGAACGGAAGCGCTATGCGGAGTCCTGTGGAGCTCACTCTGGAATTCGGCCTCAGCTTTTTCGAGTTGATTCTGTTTCCAGTAGATGTCAGCAAGTTGTTCATGCAGGCCGGGTTCGCCGGGGTTGCTCTGCAAGGCCTGTTCGCACTCATGAATAGCCTCGTCGAGGCGATCGGCATCCGTGTAGGACTGCGCCAGAATCTGATGAACACGCCAGGATTTCGGATCTACATCGAACAGGTGTTCGTAGCTGCGCTTGGACACCAGCATATGTGCCTGGCCCTGGTGATAAAGAATATCCACGTCGTTGGGTTTTAAAGCTGCGGCTTTGTCCAGGCTGGCGGCCGCCGCGAGAGGATTTCCTTGCGCCGTTTGGGCGATACCCAGCCACATCCAGGCATCCGAATTGGCAGGATCAACTTTTAATTCTGTCTTTAATGCGGATTCCGCGCTGTCATAGATGCCCATGCGGCATTGCGCCATGCCCAGGAATAAATGAGCCCCGCGCAGAGTGGGCTTAAGCTTGATGCTTTTCTCGAGCAGTGTAACGCTCTCTTCTGTTCGTCCCTGCTGTATGCGAGCGAGAGCTAAATTGAAATAGGCCTGAGCGAACGTCGGATCGAGCTTGACGACTTTTGCAAAGGCCGCGGCTGCCTCGTCAAGATGACCGGCGCGCATTTCATCATTTCCCAGGGTTAGCGTTTTCTGGACTTGGGGGGACTGTTGAGCTGCTGCGGATACGGGAGAGAAAATAGCGGCGCATAATAGAATTTTCACGGAAAATGGCCGGATTTTCACCCCTGCGAACATCGAAGCACTCCCCGGGTACAGCGAAGTGCGTTGACTTTAATCGTATTTCTAAATGCATGTCAATAGTTTTCTGAGTCAGAAACCATGCTTTTCTGCTATATATAACGTTTACTTGAAACCTTTGGGCGGCGCGCGGGTGAAATGCCCGGAACCTAGCAGGCAGTCATAATGACCCCGTCGACGCAGCTGTGACGGGCCTCGTAGGCGGGACAAATGTCAGGCTGTCGGCGGGCGTCATGGTCGGTCTATTGCATAGTATTTCTTTGTTTTTTGCTTGCTAACCGGCCAAGTTGGGCGTTGCAGAGTTTTCCAGCCAACCAGGCCGACACCGGATTCTCAGATGGCAACGAGGAAAATCAGCAAAGCTCTGCACCGCGAACTCCAGACACCCAATCGGCTACGCGCCCGACCGAGCAGCAACCTGGCGAAGCGCAAGGCGGCGTACGTACCGCGGGCCCTCACGCTCCCGTAAAAGATGCGCAAGCCCGACCTATCACGGCGGGTGGTTTCGTGGATGGGGCCCCAGTGGTGTTTACGGATATCACGCAGGCGTCAGGCCTCGACAAGTTCCACCACCAGTCAGGCAGCCCACAGAAGGAGACCATTCTCGAGACGCCCGGCTCGGGAGTGGCTTTGATCGATTATGACCAGGACGGCTGGATGGACATTTACCTGGTGAATGGCTCCACGTACGCCGCGTTGAAAGGAAAAGAAGCGGCTCCTCGGGCGATGTTGTTCCACAACAACCACGATGGAACATTCACGGACGTAACCCAGAAAGCGGGAGTGTCGAATAATCGCTGGGGATTCGGCGCCGCTGTAACGGACTACGACAATGACGGATGGCCAGATATATTTGTGGCCAACTTTGGAAAAAATCGGCTGTACCACAATAATCACGACGGCACCTTCACGGATGTCGCCGAAAAAGCCGGCGTTACCCTGGGCGGTTGGTCAACCGGTCCGACATGGGGCGATTATGACCACGACGGGTTCGTCGATCTTTTCGTTCCTGGATATGTGAAATTCGATGTGGATAACCCGCCTATTGCCGGGAAGGGAAATCTGCCGGCGTCGGCTTGTCAATTCAGCGGTGTGACGGTGATGTGCGGTCCTCGCGGCCTGCAAGGCGAAACCGATCATTTATTCCACAACAACGGCGATGGGACGTTCACCGATGTGAGCGCCGCAGCGGGAGTGGCGGATTCTAAACGATACTTTGGTTTCGCGTCGGTGTTTGTGGATGTGGACGACGACGGATGGCTTGATCTGGTTGTAGCCAACGACTCCGTTCCGAAATACCTATATCGCAACAAACATGACGGGACGTTCGAAGATCTAAGCTATGTGTCGGGGTTTGCGCTGAACGGAGATGGTCGCGAGCAAGCGGCGATGGGCATCGCGGTAGGCGACTACAATCGAGACGGAAAAGTGGACCTGTACGTTACGAATTTTTCGGACGATTACAACACGCTGTATCGCAACGAAGGGGAAGTCAGTTTCACCGACGTAAGTTTTCAAACAGGAATCGCGGAAGTGACGATTCCGTTTCTAGGCTGGGGCACTGGCTTCCTGGACTTTGATAATGACGGCTTGGCGGACATTTTTGTCGCCAATGGCCACGTTTACCCGAACGTTGACCGGCAGAACTGGGGTACGACGTGGGCGCAGCGGCCACTGCTGTTCCGCAATGTGGATGGCAAGAAGTTTGTGGAGGTTCCGCCCGCGACCGGCAGTGGGCTTGCCGTGGTAGTCCCCGCAAGAGGCGCGGCGTTTGGCGACCTGTTCAACGACGGGCACGTCGACGTGGTGCTCAACAACGTGGATTCGGCGCCGACGTTGCTGCGAAATGTCGTTTCGAATGGTAATCATTGGATCGGACTCAAGCTGGTAGGAGGACGCAAGAGCCCTCGCGACGCCATTGGCGCAAGGGTATTTTTAACGGCGGGCGGTGTGCGACAGCGCGCGGATGTTTTTAGTGGCGGAAGTTACGCGTCGAGTTCCGATCCGAGAGTCCATTTCGGCCTGGGAGCGGCAAAAAAAGTGGATAAGATCGAAATCATCTGGCCCAGTGGCACGACGGAAGAGATTTCCGCGCCAGCGGTCGATCGCATCTATACCGTGACTGAAGGAAATGGGCTCAGCGAAAAGTGAATCGCTTGTACGCAGCGATTGGAAGTTGCTTGGCTCTCTTGTCGCTAAAGGCAGACGGAGCAACTTACGCACAATCGTCAACCCCGCCAGAAGACCGGAAATCGGTTGAGAGGTTGGTTGTAGCCGGAAAATTTGTGGACGTCACACCGCAGTCGGGAATTCGATTCCAATACTCCTCTGGCCACACGACCAAGAAATATCTTCCCGAAACAATGGCACCGGGCGTGGCGCTGTTTGACTACGACAACGACGGCCGGCTGGACATTTTCGTCGTGAACGGAACTCCCCTGGCGGATCCCACGCCACCGGGGACGATTCCGCAAAAGACTGGGCCAGAATTCTGGAACCGCCTGTTTCATCAAAAGAGCGATGGAGCTTTTGAAGATGTAACAGTCCAGGCTGGATTACAGGGTTCGGGTTACGGAATGGGAGTAGCCGTCGGCGATTACGACAACGACGGATTCGAAGACTTGTACGTGACCGCGTACGGAGGAAACAAGCTGTATCACAACAATGGCAATAGAACGTTCACGGACGTCACCGAGAAAGCAGCTGTGGGCGGAAGTGGATGGTCAACAAGCGCGGCGTGGGTGGACCTGGATCAGGATGGCAAGCTCGACCTGGTCGTTTTACGCTACCTGGATTGGGATTTCTCAGACATTTGGTGCGGCGAGCACCGTGAAGGTTATCGCTCTTACTGTCACCCGGACGTCTTCAAGACTATCTCGCCACTGGTTTACCACAACGAAGGCGGAGGGCGCTTCACGGAGGTCGCGCAGAAAACCGGATTGGGCAAACCGGGAAAGGGCTTGGGCATCGCCATTGCGGACTTTGATGGGGACGGACGGATCGATATTTTTGTCGCCAATGATTCAATGCCGGAGTTTCTGTTTCGAAATAAAGGAGACGGAACGTTCGAGGAAGTCGGTCTGGTTTCGGGAGCAGCGGTTGACGGAGAAGGCCGCACTTACGCGGGCATGGGTGTGGATTTTGCGGACTACAACAACGATGGTTTGCCGGACATCGTGGTGACCGATCTCGCCAACCAGGTGTATCCGCTGTATCAAAATAATGGCGACGGGACATTTGACTACGTAAGTTCGCGAACGGAGATCAGCCGCATCACGTTCATGCATTCCGGTTGGGGAATTCGGTTTCTGGATTTTGATAATGACGGCTGGAAGGATTTGCTCATCGCCCAAGGCCACGACCTCGACACCATTGAATTGACTTCGGCGCACATCCGCTACCGGGAGACGGCGCTGCTGTTGCGCAATAACGGCAAGGGCTTTAGTGACGTTTCTTCCGAGTCCGGTGCGGTTTTCGGACAAGCCTGGGTAGGGCGAGGATTGGCGACGGGTGATCTCGACAATGACGGCCGCGTGGATGCGGTGATCACCACCAACGACGGTGGGTTGCGCATTCTTCATAACGAAACTACCAACCAAAACCATTGGATTACGTTCCATCTGGTAGGGCATAAGAGCAACCGCGACGGTATCGGAGCGGAGATTAACGCCACCACCGCAAAGGGTTCGCAGTATTCGACGGTCACAACGAGTGGCAGCTATCTATCCTCCAGTGACAAACGCGTACATTTCGGTCTGGGGAGCGCGTCAAAAATTGAAGCGCTGGAGATTCGTTGGCCCAGCGGCATCGTACAAACCTTGCGAGACATTTCTGTCGATCGGTTGCTGACGGTGGACGAACCTTTCGCACGACCACCGGTAAACTAATGAAACTGGACAAGCGGAGATTCTGAAATCATAGCTTTTCTGCGTTCTGCTGATTTATTCAAAAAAACCCTTGAAGTAATCGTTTTCTCGCGCTATATCGGTCAGGCAGCTTGGTTTGGTCAAAACCGGTGGGGTCATCAAATGCAGCTATCTCGGCAGGGGATGAACAATTTGCGGATCGCAAGAATATTTCTTACTGCTCTGGGCCTCGCATTTTGCGCGCAGGCCAGCCAGCCGCAGGCACCAAAAGAAAAGGCAAAGCCACAAGTCTATAAGCTGGATGGCGACATCGAAGGCACCCACGATCCCTCGATTATCAAGGAAGGTGCGACCTGGTATCTCTTCGGCACGGTGACTGAGAAAGCGCCCGACGGACAGCTGCCGATACGCTGCTCCCAGGACCTGCATCACTGGAGCCGGTGCGGCTATGTCTTCCGTGCGATTCCCGACTGGATCAAGAAGGCCAGCCCGGAGACGAAGGATTTGTGGGCTCCGGATCCGTCTTTTTTTAATGGGCTCTACCATATCTATTACGCGTACTCTGTTTTCGGAAAAAATACCTCTGGCATCGCGCTGGTGACCAACAAGACCCTCGACCCCACAAATCCTGATTACCAATGGGTGGATCAAGGTGTGGTCCTGGTGTCGCGCTCTGAGGACGACTTCAACGCTATCGACGCCAACATTGCTTTCGACGCCCAGGGCCGGCCGTGGATGAGTTTCGGCAGTTTTTGGAGCGGCATCAAGATGCGGCGTATTGATGCGGAGACCGGGAAGCTTTCCGCCGCGGAGGACAAATTATATTCGCTGGCGACACGCGAGCGTCCGGCAGACCCGCCTTCTGATGCACCGGGATTGCCCGGCGACTGGCAAGGGATAGAAGCTCCAGCGATCGTTCGACACGGCGATTACTACTATCTGTTTGTTTCTTTTGATCTGTGCTGCCGCGGCGCGAAGAGCAATTACCGCACCATGGTGGGGCGTTCGCGAAACATTACCGGACCGTATGTGGATGCGGCAGGGAAATCTCTGCTGCACGGTGGCGGCACGCAGTTGCTGGCAGGAAATTCCCGATGGGCCGGCCCTGGCGGGGAATCGGTCTTGCTGCAGTCCGACGGCGACATCCTTGTGTTTCATGCCTACGACGCAAAATCCGGCAAACCGTCGCTGCAAATTTCTTCTTTAACCTGGGCGGGCGGTTGGCCACACGCGGCGCTCGAAGAGTAGCCGGAATTCCGAAATCAGCGGCGACTATTTGCGTTACCGGAGAGGCACATGACTATCGACAGGCGGCAGTTCGTTCGCAACACGGCCATGAGCATCGGTGCGGCACTAGTGGCCCGGAAGGCGAGCTGCGCCTCTCCGTTCGATTCAAGAATTGAAATTATCCTGAACGAGGAACTTGGCACGATCTCTCCGAATATCTACGGGCACTTTGCGGAAAATCTGGGCGCGGTTATCTACGACGGAGTCTGGGTAGGCACGGGCTCCAAAATCGCGAACATAAATGGGATTCGCAAGAGTCTGGTGGACGCACTGAAGAAAATTTCTGCACCGGTAATTCGATGGCCAGGGGGCTGTTTCGCAGACAGCTACGATTGGAAGGATGGAATCGGGCCGGCGGCAAAGCGCCCTCGCCGGACTAATTTCTGGGCGGGCGATCCATTGGTGCGCGAACAAGGCAACATCCCACAAAAATACGATCCCAACGAATTCGGCACCAACGAGTTTGTGCAGTTCTGCAAACTGGCGGGAAGCCAGCCTTACCTGGCCGCGAATCTGCGCAGCTTGCCGGCCACCGAGTTTTACCGCTGGGTGGAATATTGCAATTCTCCTGCGGGGAGCACGACACTTGCGGATTCGCGCGCGGCCACCGGAAGCAAAGAACCGTTGGGAGTGCGGTACTGGGGAATTGGTAATGAATCGTGGGGTTGCGGCGGGGAAATGACTCCAGGCGAATACGCCACGGAATTCCGGAAGTTTGCCGCGTGGGTGCCGCGATATGGTGAAGATTTATCGTTCATCGCTTCGGGGCCCAACGATGCGGAATACAACTGGACCCGCGGATTTTTTCAAGGAATGTTACAGAAAGGTCCCAATGCGATTAATTCCATCTGGGGATTGTCACTGCACTACTACTCGTGGAATTTGAGTCGCGGAAAGACGCGCAACTGGATTGAGGGCAAGGGCGACGCGGTGAAATTCGATGCCGTGGATTGGTACGAATTGATGAAAGAGGCCGAAGTACTCGAAACTTTGATCGAGGGACACTGGCAGGCGATGGGCGAAGCCGATCCCAAGAGGCGTATTAAATTAGTAGTGGATGAATGGGGTCCTTGGTACAAGCCGGGATCGGAAGTTGCTCCGACTCACATCCTGGGACAAATGATCACGCTGAGGGATGCGGTAATGAGCGGCCTGACGCTCGATATTTTCAATCGACATCCCGATAAGGTCGCCATGGCAAACTGCGCGCAACTCGTCAATTGCCTCAACAGTTTGTTTCTCGCTCACGAGGATCGCTTTGTGACCACGCCGGTTTATCACGTTTTCCAGATGTACGCGGCGCACCAGGGGGCACAGGGAGTGCGCGCGGAATTTTTGTCTCCTGCAATTAATTACGATCGAGATGGGAAGCCGACGACTTTCTGGAGCTTAAAAGGATCGGCATCGCTGCGAGGGAAAGACTTGTCGATTACAGTAGTCAACCCGCACGTCAGCCAGCCGCGTGAAACGGAAATCAGCTTACTGGGCGGCGAAGCTATTTCCGGGAAGGCGACGGTGCTGAGTCACACGGATATTCACGCGCACAATACTTTCGGTGAAGCTGATGTTGTGCGGCCGCGAAGTGAGGACTGGAAGGCTGACGGCCGCAATGTGCACTACACGTTCCCGCCGGCTTCGGTAACACTCCTGGAAATCCAATTGCAGTAGTGTCCGCTGATCACATCTTGCGAGACGGGCGGCTTCTTTTCACAGCAGTTGCAGTGCGCGACTTGGTTGGCTTGCTGCCAGGAGGAAATGTCGTCGAGTTTCGCAGGATCAACTGCGTCTTAAGCGTATATTCTGTGCCGCCAGGCAGAGGAGTTTCTCTCTTCACTTCCTTATATAGAGCATCGAACGCCAGCCTCGCCAATTCAGTCTGAGACATTTGAATTGTTGTCAGCGGCGGAATCATGAAATCCGCGAGGCGCGTGTCGTCAAATCCTACGACCGATAAGTCGTCGGGAACTTTGATTCCAAGTTCGAAGGCCTGGCGCATTACGCCGATGGCGGTCATATCATTGGAGCAAAGTAAAGCAGTGGGTCGCTCGCGGAGTTGGTTGAGGCTTTGCAGCGCCAGCTTTCCGCCTTCCAACCGGTGATCTCCTTGGACGATAAACTCAGGCCGAACCTGAAGGCCGATCTCACGCATGGATTCTTCAAACGCATCTTGGCGGGCAACCGCGGATCTGAGTCTGAGGGGCCCGGAAACGAAACCGATCTGTTCATGCTTCATGGCCGCAAGATGTTGCACCGCCTGGCGAATGCCGTGTGCATAGTCCACACGAATGTTGCTTACGCGCGGCGCCTTGGGCCCGACATCAACAAATACCAGCGGCAAATTTCGAAAGCGCAAGTGTTCGAGCAGCTCTTCTTCCATACCGAAGGTAAGAATGGCGACGCCGTCCACGCGTCCTTCAATCATGCGGCGAACGGCCAGCTCCATGCGCTTAGGATCGTGAATCGTGGAGGTCAGCAAGATTTCATAATTTTTTTCGACAGCCAGTGTTTCGAAGGTCTGGACAATTTCTGGAAAGAAAGGATTGGTGATCTCCGAAACGATTAAACCGAAGACGCGGCTTCGCCCCGAAACAAGGGCGCGGGCCTGGCGGTTGGGGTAATAGCCAAGCTCTTCTATGGCCTTCCAGACGCGTTTTGCAAGTTGCGCGTCGACGGTGACTACGCGGTTTACAGTGCGCGAAACGGTTGCGGTGGAGACCTTGGCCCTGCGGGCGACATCGCGAATATCCACGCGTCCTCTTCTGCGATTCGTAAATTTTCAGCGACAGTATACGCTATCCGCAATCCCGGCAGTGGCCACGACCCGACGAAATCGCTTGCGAAGACAGCCGGGCACTAAGCCTGGATTCATCTGCAAGGGGTGGAAGCTTCTTGCAATACTAGCACCTCCGTGGTAAACGTTTACTGATTTTGCTGCCCTTTTAGCCGCTTTAAGCCTTCGTGGAAAGGACCTGGCATGATTAAATCGCTGGCCACTCCCTGCTCAATAGTTCTTTGCGGTTTACTTGGTTTCCGTTGCGCTGTACCGGGCGCGGAGCGAAAAATGGCGATTTCCGAATTTGGAAAAACCAAGGACGGGGTTTCCGTTTCCCGCTACGTTCTCCACAATGGGAAAGGGATGGAGGCGGTAATCGTCAATTACGGAGCGACCATCGTCTCGATAAAGGTTCCCGACGGAGACGGCAAGTCCGCGGATGTGGTTCTCGGTTACGACAGTGTGGCCGGGTACGAGCAGGACAAATCGTATTTCGGGGCCACTATCGGGAGATACGGAAATCGCATCGCAGGCGGCCAATTTACACTGAACGGAACCATCTATCGTCTGCCGAAAAATGATGGACCCAATACCTTGCACGGGGGAAGTCCCGGGTTTAACAAGCGATTGTGGACAGGTGTGGACCGCACGCGCCAGGGTGCGCAGATCCTCGAATTGTCCTACACCAGCTCGGATGGCGAAGAGGGTTTTCCCGGAACTCTGAAAGTAAAGGTGACTTTCACCCTGCCTGAGGATAAAAATGAATTGCGAATCGATTATATTGCGAGCACAGATAAAGACACTGTGGTTAATCTCACTAACCATAGCTACTTCAACCTGAGTGGCGATGCGAGCCACGACATTCTGAGACACGAATTAACACTGCACGCGCAGGAATTCACGCCCGTTGATGCAACGCTCATACCCAACGGCGAACTACGGGCCGTTGCGGGAACTTCGTTTGATTTCACAAAACCGGCGACTATCGGAGCGAGAATCAATCAGAGTGACGAACAGCTGAAATTCGGGAAAGGGTACGATCACAATTGGGCGCTGGAAAAAAACAAAAATGCCGACTTGCGTAAGGGGGCGGAGGTGTTCGAACCCGTCAGCGGGCGAGTTCTGGATGTGCTGACCACCGAACCGGGCATCCAGTTTTATAGCGGAAATTTTCTGGACGGCACGGTGCAGGGCAAGGACGGGAAAGCGTACGCCTATCGCACCGGTTTTTGCCTGGAGACGCAGCATTTTCCAGATTCTCCAAACCATAAAAATTTTCCATCTACACTCTTGAAGGCCGGTCAGAGCTATCGTTCGAGCACAATATATAGTTTTGGGACTCGGAAATAAGCGCCGTAGGGCGCCAATTCCAGTTGTGAGCGATCGAGGATGAATGTCGCTATCCAATTTGCGTGAACAAGTGGTCCAAGCCAATCTGGAACTGGTGCGCAGGGGGCTGGTGCTTTCAACTTTTGGAAATGCCAGTGGAGTGGATCGCGACGAAGGATTGATTGTGATCAAGCCCAGCGGGGTTCCTTACGATCAATTGCAACCCGACCATCTGGTGGTGACCGATCTGCAGGGCAAAGTTGTCGAGGGCTCGTTGCGTCCTTCGTCGGATTTGCCAACCCACGCCGCACTGTACCGCGCCTTCCCCACGATCGGCGGGGTCGCCCATACTCATTCGGAATACGCTACCGCATGGGCGCAGGCTCGCAAGTCGATCCCCTGCCTGGGCACAACGCATGCCGATTATTTTCACGGGGCGATTCCGGTTACCGCAGTGATGAACGACGAAGAAATCGCGGGAGCGTATGAACTCAATACCGGAGCGGCCATCGTGCGCGCTTTTGAAGATCTTGACGAGATGGCCGTTCCGGCCGTTCTGGTGGCCAACCACGGGCCGTTTGCGTGGGGCGCGGATGCCGGCAAGGCCGCGGAAAACGCCTGGATGCTCGAAGCCGTGGCGCGAATGGCGTACTTCAGCGTGCAGATCAATCCGCAAGCCGGGGCCGTTGGCAAGGCGCTGCACGACCGGCATTATTTGAGGAAGCATGGAAAAGAGGCCTATTACGGTCAGGCGAGGGTAAAGGAATGATGCTTTTTGCAGCGGCGGATGCTTCCCGGCTGGTCCATTTGGCTCCCGTTGATTTCGTCATCATTATTTTTTATTTCCTACTGGTGTTGGCCATCGGGTTTTACCTGAAGGGCCGCTCCAATACTGGCGAAGATTTTTTCATGGCGGGAAGGGAAATGACAGCGTGGATCGCGGGGCTCAGTTTTCTCTCAGCGAATCTTGGATCGCTGGAGTTGATGGGCTGGGCGGGCGCGGCCTACCAGTATGGAATCTTGGCCGCGCACTGGTATTGGATTGGCGCGATCCCGGCGATGTTGTTTCTGGCGCTGGTGATGATGCCCTTTTATTACATTTCGAAGACGCACTCCGTGCCGGGCTACCTGAAACTTCGTTTTGGAGAAGCCAGCCGGGCACTCTCTTCCATCAGTTTCGCGCTCATGACCGTGTTGATGAGCGGAATCAACATGTACTCGATGGCGCTGGTGCTGAAGATTGTTCTGGGTTGGGACATTAATTTCAGCATCTGGGTGTCGTCTTTGACGGTGGCAGTTTACGTTTCGCTTGGGGGATTGCGTTCGGCAATCTTTAACGAGGTGCTGCAGTTTATTTTGATTTGGGCTGGCGCGTTGTTGATTCCGATCCTCGGATTGATCGACGCGGGAGGCTGGGGGCCACTCAAAGCGCGTATCGCGACGAATGCTTCAGCCGAATATACCCACCTGTGGAGCACCCTCGGCAGTTTTAACGACAACCCCATGGGAATTCATTGGACGGGAATCGTCTTTGGACTAGGCGCGATTATTTCGTTTGGCTATTGGACGACGGACTTCTTGGTCGTGCAACGCGTGCTGTCGGCAAAAGACTTGAGAGCCGCGAAGATGGCGCCGATCATCGGAGCGGGATTCAAAATGTTGGTTCCGTTCATTGTGATTCTGCCGGGCTTGCTGGCCATCGCGATTCTGCCGATGAAACTGCTTCCTGAATCACAAGCACTTGCGACCGGCGGACACAGTTACAACGAAGTGCTGCCGCTGATGTTAGCTCGCTATTGTGGGCCGGGATTGCTGGGACTGGGAATCACGGCGTTGATTGCGGGATTCATGTCGGGCATGGCGGGGAATGTCAGCGCCTTCACGACGGTGTGGACGTACGACATTTATCGCGCGCTGATCAAAAAAGACGGCAGCGACCAGCACTACGTGAGCATGGGGCGGTGGTCCACCATTGTTGGCGTGATTATCAGCGTGGGCACGGCGTACCTGGTGATGGATTTCAAAAGCATCATGGATTACGTGCAGGCGCTTTTCAGTTTCTTCATCGCGCCGCTTTTTGGCACGGTGATTCTGGGAATGTTATGGAAACGCGCTACGCCGGCGGGCGGTTTCCTCGGATTGCTGGCGGGGACCTTGTCGTCCATCGGAATGTGGGCATGGGTAAAACTGGATCCGTCGGCGCTACGTTACGTAGCGCTGTCGCCGTACGCGCGCGACATGGCGGAAAATATGTACCGCGCACTGTGGTCCTGGCTAGTTTGCGTGCTGGTCACGGTGGTGGTGAGCATGGTCACCAAACCAAAACCGGATTCCGAGCTAACCGGCTTGGTATATGGCGTGACAGACATTCCTTCAGAGGCCTCGGTGGCCGTTTATCAGCGGCCGTGGTTCTGGGCTGTAGTGGTCGGGGGACTTTTTATGGTGGTGAACGTTGTTTTCTGGTGAGGCGCAATGAAAACAGGTGAAACACTTTCCATCTGGCTGTGCGTAGGACTTTCTCTGCTCGTAAACGGAGTACTGATTTTTGGCGCGGGGGTCTACGAACTGTTATATCCGCCGGCGGAGCGGGTGGTTTTGTATCACTTGCATGCCAACGTGTGGTGGGGTGCGGTGCTGGCCATCGTCGGACTTGTCTACTGCATCTATTTTGCGCCTGGGAAAAACCGCGCTTAAGAGAGATCTTATGGCGATTGTCGCCGGAGTTGATTTCGGAACTCTCAGCGTGCGCGTTTCGATCGTAGACAGTGAGCGCGGGGTGCTGGCCACGTCGCTCTCCGAGTATCCGCTCCACCGCAAACGCGAAGACCCCGAATACGCCACACAATCACATGACCATCAGATGAACGCTTTGGCGGCGGCGACCCGCGAAGCGCTTCGGCTTGCCGGCGTTTCCGGGAACCAGGTAGAGGCTCTGGCAGTCGATACGACTGGGTCCTCGGTCATTCCCGTCGGGAAAAATCTTCAGCCGCTCGATGAATACTATCTGTGGTGCGATCACCGCGCGAAATCCGAAGCGGCGGAAATCACTGAAGCGGCCCACCGCGAGGGATTGAAGGCCATCGAGTGGTGCGGCGGAGTATATTCCTCGGAGTGGGGCTTTTCCAAGCTGTTGCATTGGCTGCGGCACAATCCCGGAAAGCGCGCCGAATTTGCCTCCGCGTTCGAACACTGCGATATGGTGGCTGCGACACTGTGCGGAATCACTGACCCGCGCCAGGTGAAACGCAGTGTCTGCGCGATGGGTCACAAGTGGCTCTGGAATCCAGATCTCGGGGGGCTGCCACCGGAAGAATTCCTGGTAAAAGTGGATCCGCTGTTCGCGGGAATTCGAGAAAAACTGCAAGGCGAATATCTGACCTCCGACCACCTGGCGGGCAAACTTTCTCCTTCCTGGGCAGCAAAACTTGGATTGAAGGCCGGCATTCCCATTCCCGTGGGAGCATTTGACGCACACTGGGACGCGATCGGAGCCGGTTGCCGTTCGAAAGACATGGTGAACGTCGTTGGCACTTCGACGTGCATCATCGGTATCACCCCGTCAGTCAATCTGGTTCCCGGCGTGTGCGGTGTCGTTCAGGGCAGCGTGCATCCTGCCGCCACCGGGATCGAAGCGGGCTTGTCGGCGGTCGGAGATATTTTTAATGCCATCGCTGCGCGTGCGGGGACTGATGTGGCTACTTTGAGCCAGGGACTTGAGAGTTATCGCCCGGGACAAAGCGGTCTTCTGCGCATGACCTGGGATAACGGTGACCGAACCGTGCTGGTGAATCCAAATCTGCGCGGCATCACTCTGGGCTGGAATTTACAAAGCACCGCACAGGATGAATTATTCGCGGCCATCGAGGGCACGGCCTTTCATACGCGAATTATTCTGGACCGCATGGCGGAACACGGCGTAGAGATCAAACGAGTGATCAATGCGGGCGGTATTCCACAAAAAAATAACGTGTTGAACCAAATTTATGCCGACGTGTTGGGGCGGCCCGTTCTGGTCCCCAGCAAAAGTGTAGTAAGCCTGGGCTCCGCAATTTTTGCTTTCCTGGCAGCCGGAACTTTCAAAACGGTGGAAGACGCTCAGGACAAAGTTTGTCCGTCGCACAAGGTTTTCACGCCTTCGTCCGAGGCCCAAAAGATTTACGATGCTTTGTACGCGCTTTATCGAAAACTCTATTTTAGTTTTGGAAATCCCCGCGATCCGCACGTGGGCGATGTCTTACCCAAACTCATTCAGTTTGCGCAGCAGACCCAGCATCCTAGCTGAACCGTTCGAGGCTTATGTTGCCCACTGCAGAACGGTGTAGGACCGCGCAGGCACTTCAAATTTGGTGTGCCCGCCAGTAGTGGAAGGTTTTCCAAACTCCTGCGGCACGACTCGCTGCGGAGAATCAAAGCTGTTGAACGCTTTCAGGTCACTGCCGGTCAACACCGTGGAGGCCAGAAGTCGCGCGGGAGAAGCGTCTTGCCAGACGATCTCAACCTTGTGAGACTTGGCCAGATCGCGGTTTAGGATGAAAAGTGAAACATTGCCGTTCTCTTTCGAAAACGTGCCGGTGACGTCCAGATAAGGAACTTCGCCAATTCCCGAAACATCATACGTTGGAGATTCTGTGTTGAGATTCAGCACCGCTCCGCGGGCCATCTGCAATCCCGATTTATAAGGATAGTAAATCGTCTGCTTGAACAGTCCGTTTGGATTGGTCATGATGGGCCCAATTACGTTTACGAGTTGAGCCAGGCAACCCAGTTTCACGCGGTCAGAATTGCGCAGCAACGTATTCACGATTCCGCCAACCAGCAGGGCATCCTCAAGGTTGTAGACTTCTTCAAGCAAGTGCGGCGCTTCCTTTTCATGTCCGTTAACGGCGTCACCACTGCGCGCGCGGTACCAGACATTCCATTCGTCGAAGGACAGCCACAATTTCTTTGGTGAGCGTTTGCGCCCGCGCACCAGATCGCAGACCGCCACGGTTTCGGCAATCTGGCGATCCATAGTCAGGTTCATCGCCAGATATTTCGAGCTGTCCTCACCGGTTTCTTCCTTGGTGTTGCCGATGTAGCGATGCAACGAGAGCGCATCGACGTATTCATAGCATTGCTCGAGGACTTCGCGGTCCCACTCAAGGTAAGTAGGCATCGCAGGGCCGCTTGAGCCGCAGGCGATCAGCGTGAGCGAAGGATCCACATAACGCATTTGGCGAGCGGCGTCGGCAGCTTTGTATCCATATTCCGTGGCGGTCATGTGGCCGATTTGCCAGGGCCCGTCCATTTCATTTCCGAGGCACCAGTTTTTAACTTTGTAGGGTTCGGCGACGCCATGCTTGCGGCGCAGATCGCTCCAGCGCGTGCCTTTATCCACGTTGCAGTATTCGACCAGCGCAGCGGCCTGCTCGGTGGTTCCGGTTCCGAGATTCAGGCCCATCAGCGGCTTGGTGCCCGCAGCTTTGCACCAGGTCATGAATTCATTGGTGCCGAACTGATTGGTGTTGATGGAGTTCCAGGCTTTGTCAAGAACCTTGGGACGATCTTGTTTTGGTCCGACGCCATCCAGCCAGTCGTATCCGGAAACAAAATTTCCGCCGGGGTAACGAATGATGGGCACCCCGAGCGCGCGGACTTCTTCCATGACATCTTTGCGAAATCCGTTGGAGTCCGAGAGCTTTGATCCCGGGTCGTAGATGCCCTCGTAGATGGCGCGCCCCAGATGTTCGAGAAAAGATCCAAACAGATTTGGATCGATGGGAGCCACGGTGCGGCGGGTATCGAGATAAATGCGTACCCCGTTAGTCGTGGCGGTCGCCGGCGTTTGCGCCGTCAGGGCCCGGCCGAGCAACAATTGCGCCGAGCAACCCACGCCAGCCGCCAGAGTTTGTTGCAGGAACCGTCGTCGCTCCATTGAAGCCATACGCGAACCTCCTCCGAAATTGTCTCGTTGCTATCTGCAGGACCGCATATGCGGCCCTGCCAGATCGATGATTTAGCCGGTCACGGTCTGGTAGAGCCGATATGTTTCATCATTGATATTTGCGAAAGGACGAAAAGTTATGCCGCCGGAATCGCTCGGCACAACCCAGTCCTTCGAAGAGCGGGAAGCTGCGGCGGCCGAGAGCAACTGAGCGCGTGTAAAACCTGGCGGAAAGGCCCCGACGGCGAACATGGCAAGTGGGCCGCGAAGGAGTGCCACGGTATCAGGATTCTGCGTGTCGACAGCCTGTAGGCGTAGCGGCATCGAAATTTCAAACTCGATGCGATCGCCATTTTTCCACGTTTTCCGAAGGGCGAAGAATTGTCCTGGTGTGATCTGGCCTTCGACACGCTTGCCGTTCACGGAGACATCGCTCTTGGCGTCACTCCACGCGGGAATTCGCAGGTAAATCGTGAAGGTTTCGGGCCGCTGCAGTTCCAGGCGCAGGTCGGTGGTGGTCGCAGCCGGATAATTGGTCTGCTGCGTCATGGTGCAGCGTGTTCCGTTGGGAGTCCAAGTGACTGTTGACGGCAAAAACAAATTGACGAACACGCCTTTGTCGCTTGGATAGTACGCGCTGATTCCGTAATCGGCGGTCAGTTGCGGAAAGGTGCCGGAGCAGCACGGCCACTTGTCGCGGTGATAGCCTTTGTGGGCGCTGGCATTGTTGTAATCGGAATAATAGAAACTCGAGCCGTCTTCCAGCAGGGGCTTAGCCCCCGCGATGGTGTTGTACAGCACTCGCTCCATGCTGTCGCCATAACGCGAATCACCGGTTACGCGCAGCAGGTATCGAGTGATCTTGAATTGCCCGTACGCTCCGCAGGGAGTCTCAAAATTTGCGTGCGTTTTGGCAAGACTTGCGCCGAGCAGGCCCTTGCCGGGTTCTACGAAGCCTTCATCAGGTCCCCATCCCCCCGTGGCATAACTTTGTTCATGGACCATGCGTAGCCCGTTGGAAGCGGCGCGTAAATACCTTTCGTCACCGAAGGCCAGGTACGCTTGCATGGCGGAGCTGAAGGCATTGACATGACTGTATGCATGTTTGCCTGGCAGCACATTGTGATCTTCAGCGAGCGCGTCGAAATATTCGTGATAAATAAAACGCGCCGCGAGATCTCGATAGCGCGCGTCGCCACTGCGCTGGTAAGCCAGAAATAAGTTTTCTGGCAAGGTGTAGGTTTCATCCCAGGCGTACGCAGGAGTCTTGTGGGCCCGGGCCTCCTGCTCGGCACGGCTCAACGCTTTCTCCGGCAGATGGGGCATGGCGGCTTCGGTACTTTTCTTGAGTACTTGCAGGGCTATGGGGTCCTTGGCGAACTCATGGGCGTCGATGAGCCCGCAGCACGTCTTATCAAAGGTGTAGCCGGGCAGCCGGTAATCCACGTAGAACTTTCCAGCAGGTTCGACAGTGTCTGCAAAACCGCGCACCAGGCGTAGGACCTTTTCCTGTGTCGGCTTGGAGCCTGTGACGGCGTATGCGCGCGCCAACCCGGAGACATATTGGCCGAAGGCGTGGCCGGCAATGAAGGCATGGAAATTATTTTTCTCGTCAAAATCATCGCCGTTATCGTACCAACCCCCTAAATCGGGGCCGGGCCCGGGCAGTCCTACGCGCTGCCGGAACGGCTTAAGCAGGGCGTCCTCATTCATGTTCAGGAAAAACCGGTGGTTTTCGTCGAATTGGCGGCGGAAAGGTCCATCGAGAAGTTGCACATCGCCATAAGTAAAAAGGGAGAGGGAGGGGCGGATCGGCGATTGCGCAGACACGCGCGCCCAGGCCGGAATCGAACGCGTGGTTGCGATCGCGGCCGTGGCCATGGCGGCGGACTTGATGAAGTGGCGTCGGGGCTTGCTGGTCATGGGCGAATATCTCCCGATGGACGGCCAGCTTTGGAAAGCGGACTGCGAATGCAAGGGGTGGCCACTTCCATGGGAACTCCGGCAAGCGTTTGCTCAAGACCACCACATGTATAACGCTAACCCTACAAGGGCGTCAAATACTTGCTGTAATCGTTTTCCCCAATGAAGTATCCTGTGCACCGATGGCCGGGCCGCTAGGGCGTTCGGCGTGGGACTATGATTATAAGACGGTCGCAATACTCAATCAGGTCGAGGTAAGAAATGATCGATCTTTCCAAATTAGAGGTTTGGTTTGTTACGGGCAGTCAGCACCTCTACGGTCTAGAAACCCTGAAAACCGTTGAGGAGCATGCGGTGACCATCGCCCGCGCGCTGGGCGCTTCGGCATCGACACCGGTAAAGGTCCTTCCCAAACCCGTCATGACCGGTAGCGACGCCATCCATCAAATCTGCCTCGATGCCAACTCCAGTCCGTCCTGCATTGGCCTGATCACGTGGATGCATACTTTTTCGCCTGCACGAATGTGGATCACTGGTCTTCGCACGCTGGACAAACCTCTCCTGCACTTTCACACGCAATTCAACGAAGCATTGCCGTGGTCGCTCATTGATATGGATTTCATGAATTTGAATCAGTCGGCCCACGGCGATCGTGAATTCGGATACATTGGCGCGCGCATGCGGCTGCGGCGAAAAGTAGTGGTCGGCTGGTGGCAGGATACTAGCGTTCACTCCGAGATTGCGGGATGGACGCGCGCCGCCTGTGCCTGGCACGACGCGCAACACTTGAAGATTGCGCGGATCGGCGACAACATGCGCAACGTGGCGGTCACCGAAGGCGACAAGGTGGATGCGCAAATCCGCCTGGGTTACGTGGTGAGTGGATACGGAATTGGCGACGTCGTTCGCGTGATTCGCGATGTGAAAGACGGGGAGGCCGATAAACTTACGGCCGAATACGAAGACACTTATGTGCTGGCCGAGACCTTGCGTTCGGGCGGACGACAGCGCCAATCGCTCCGAGAAGCGGCTCGAATTGAATTGGGATTGCGGCGCTTTCTTGAAGAAACTGGATCGCAGGCCTTCACCGACACATTTGAAGATCTCCACGGGCTTGCCCAGTTGCCGGGACTGGCCGTTCAACGCCTGATGGCGGATGGCTATGGTTTTGGCGCCGAGGGTGACTGGAAAACGGCCGCGCTGGTGCGCGCCTTGAAAGTCATGAGCCATGGCCTTAGGGGGGGAACTTCTTTCATGGAGGACTACACCTACCATTTGAAAAATGGCGGACAGGTGCTGGGGGCGCACATGCTGGAAGTCTGCCCCTCCATCGCGGAAGGGAAGCCCTCGGTGGAAATCCATCCACTGGCAATCGGCGGAAAGGACGATCCGGTTCGGCTGGTATTCACGGCATCGAGTGGCCCAGCGGTGAACGCCTCTATCGTGGATATGGGAAACCGTTTCCGGCTGATCGTAAACCGTGTGAACTTGTCCCGGCCAGCGGAAGCTTTGCCCAAGTTACCGGTAGCGAGGGCCGTCTGGATTCCTGAGCCAAATCTCAAAGTAGGTGCAACCAGCTGGATTCTTGCCGGCGGTTCACATCACACGGCTTTGAGCAAAGCTTTAACCGTAGAGCATCTTCAGGATTTCGCCGACATCGCCGGGTTGGAATGTCTGGTGATCGACGCGGACACCAAGATTCGGTCGTTTGCGAAAGAACTCCAATGGAACGATGTGTACTACCATTTGGCCAGCGGAATTTAGGATCTATCAGCGTGGTGACTGGCGCGCTGGCCATCGGAAAGTGGCAACCGCCCCGCCTGGAAGTGTGGACGAAAAATACTTTCCTTTCCATTCCACGTTGAAGGGCACTGGTTGGTTGCTGCCGTTCAGCACCAGCAACACGATGGAGCCATCAGGGTTGCGAAAGGCGACGTCTTCCAGACTGCCGTGTCCGAACGTGTTCGAATCAATGCGATAAGCGCCGGGAACAACAAATTTACTGGCGTGCCCCAAAGCTACATAATCCACGGTCATCGCGGTTGTGCTGGGAGACGCAGCATCTGTAACGGTGACTAAGCCACGGCAAGTTTTGCATCCACCTTTGAAAGGACCGTGGTCCTGATCGAGCGCGAGATTCCATAGCACGACACTTTTGGCCCAGTGGCGCGTCGAAGCGATGATCAGCCGAGTTTGCTCTTCCAGAATTCTGCCCGTCTGCCAATCGCCGCCAGAGCATTCGGTCAACCAGATACCCTTGTCCGGAAAACGGTCGTGCAACTCTTCCTGCGCGGACGGAGTTCCGCCGTAACAATGGGTGGCGATTCCGGCGGTAAAGGCTGCGGCCTTAGAGTCCGCCAATAAAGTGATCGGAAAATCGAGCATGTTCCAATTGTGATCGAAAACCAGAATTTTAGTTTTCAATCCGGCGGCACGGAATGCGGGGCCGAGATGGTCACGCAAGAACGCCGTTTGCTCCGCGGAGGACATGCCCATTCCGGGATAATCATTGGGAAGGTAAAGCGGTTCGTTCTGCATGGTCACGGCGTAGATGGGAACGCCCGCAGCTTCGTAGGCCTGTACAAACTTCACAAAATATTTAGCGAACGGTGCATAAGCTGCCGGCAGCAGGCGACCGCCAATCAAGGAGTCGGACGTTTTCATCCACCCTGGCGCGCTCCACGGCGATGCCACGATCTTCAAGCGCGGATTCACGGCAAGCGCTTCCCGCAGAACGGGAATGATGTAGGCCTCATCGTGGGTGATGGAAAACTTCTTCAGATCAGGGTCCGTTTGGCCCGCAGGCAGATCGTCGTAGCTGTAGTCGTCGAGCGCGAAGTCGCTCGCTCCCATGGGTTGACGAATAAAGCTCAAGCCGATTCCGTGAAGAGGATCAAAAAGCTTCTCGATCAGCTCTTGGCGTTGTGTTTTGTCGAGCTTGTTGAAGAGCAGCCAGCCTGAAGAATCCGTGAGGGAAGCGCCAAAGCCCTCCATCTGCTGGTAGGCGTTAGATGAATGGATGCGGAGCGTCAGGGCGGGTAGACGAGTGCCTCCAAAACTCAGCGAGTCTTTTTGCTCGAGGGATTCGTGAAGATCAGTGGTGGACTCGTAAACTTCCACGCTGACGGCCTTATCGGGAAAAACGGCGGACTTCGTCTGAGCAAGACTTGACGCCCCCTGCAGCAGCCAAGGCAGAGCCAGCATCAAAAATCGACTACCGGATAGTCGCAAGGCAATCTCCCTGGCCCTTGCTCAGCTTCTCAGAGGTGCGCATCGTTTAACGTTGCGGTGGCGGATCCTCTGTATTCATGCCCTGACTCTGGCGCTTCCTGTCATACAGCCGTTGCTGATGCTCGGTGGCTTGCTGCTTCAACGCTTCGAACTGTGCTAGCGCGGTCTTGGCGTCGTCCGGGCGGTGCATTCTGCGGTACAAAATAGCCAATTGATAGTAGGCCTGCTGAGCGATTTCGGGGTTTCCATCGGCGGGGAGGACAGTCTTGAAGGACGCGACGGCGGCCTGGTCATTTCCAAGTTGCATCTCGGCCCTGCCGAGATAGTAATGGGCGTCCGGGATCCGAGGATTCTGCTGCAACGCGGCTTCAATTAAGCTCTTGGCTTCTTCCGGCTTGCCGCGCTCCAACTGAAGACTACCGAGCTTGTAACGTGCCGTGCTGTTGTGGGGGTCCAGGTCCAGTTCGGCGCGGTATTCTGCGTCCGCGGCTTCGATCTGCCCGGCATTTCGATATTCGGTTCCCAATTCTTCATGCAATCCAGGTTGCTGGGGAACGAGCTTAATAGCCGCCTGATATTCCGCGATGGCGTCGGTATGACGATCGGATTCCGCGTCCGCTTGCGCCAGAACCTGGTGTACACGCCAGGAATTCGGGTCGGATTTGAACATTTTTTCGTAGCTGCTTTTGGAAATCAAGAGATGCGCGCGTCCGCGATGGTAAAGGATATCAACGTTGGCGGGATCCAGCTTGGCGGCTTTGTCGAGCGCCACCCCGGCGTCCTCGGGTTGCCCGGTGGCGAGCTGCACAACGCCCAGCCACATCCACGCGCCGGCATCTGCGGGATAGTAGCCCGTTTCCTTGTGCAGCGCCGCCAACGCCTTGTCCAATTTATTCAAGCGGTATGCGGCAATGCCAAGAAATAAATTCGCTCCTCGCAGGCGCGGTTTGATAACCAGCGCTTTGCCGAAACTGGAGATGGCATCCTGATTCTTGCCCTGTTCTTCGCGCACCAGCCCGAGGTTAAGGTGAGCTTCGGCAAAACTGGGAGAAGCGGCTATCACTGCCGAAAATCCCGCGGCAGCCTCGTCGAGATGTCCCGCGCGCAGGGCTTCGGTAGCCTGGCGAAATCGATCGTTGACGCTGGCGCCCTGAGCTAGTGTCACCTGCGCAACGCCAAGACAAACAACTAGAAAGGATACAGCGGACAGAACGAACGGCTGGGACCAACGAAAATGAAAGTAACTTTGCCGCCAGCCCACGAGTGACAAAAGTTCTCCATTTTGCACTTCACGATTCTAAACCAAGGCGGAACACGACTGGCAGATACATCTTTTCCGCCGCTGCCCATTCTGCAGCTACGCCTCATCCAGCGAAGAAGTGAGCGCTTCAGAAGTCGTAGCGCAGCGTGAATTGCACGTTGCGAGGTGCGTTCACAGTGCCAAAACTGGTCCCAAAGGTGGAATCCTTCGGACCTACATCTGGTCTCTGAAATGAGTGCCGGTTAAAGGCGTTGAAAAGTTCGGCCTTGAACACGATGGAACTGCTTTCAAAAATTCTAGTGCGTTTTATGATGGAAAAATCCTCGTTGAAGTACTTCTGGCTTCGCACTTCGCCGACAATGCGCGGCATATCTCCAAACGTGTAACCGCGAGCCGCGACAAGATCCGGAGCATTGGGGTCAACCAATGCGGCGCAATTGAAGTAAGTAGTCACGCCTGCCGGAGCGGTGAAGGTCCCGTCGCTGTTTTCGCTGCATCCTGTACCACCGTTCAAGAAGACTGCGCCCCGGTCAAATGAAGATGCAGTTGAGCTAAGCAGGGGCTGACCCGGCACGCGATTGAAACGGATGCAGCCGTCGTAGGCCGGCACTCCAGTGGCACAGCCAAACGCCAATGGCTGACCGCTTTGGTAGCGTTGCACTCCACCGATTTGCCAGCCGCCCAATGCTCGGTCCACGGCTCCGCCCTTGTCCAGGAACTTTTTGCCTTTGCCGACCGGCAATTCATAGACATAGCTGATCACAAACGTGTGCGGGATGTCCTGATAACTCAGGCTCTTTTCATTTTTTAAGTTGTAGGAATTCTGGACGCTGCCGCCGCTCGAAAATGATACGAACGCCGGCAACGCGCTGTCGGCATCGGTGAGCGTCTTTGAATATGTATAGGAGGCCAGCAAATTCAACCCGTTGTGGAAACGGCGCTCCAACTTGGCCAGCAAGGCGTTGTAGGTGGACTGCCCCAGATTCTCGAGACAGCAATCGGTATTGATGGATTGATATTGCGGAAACGGCCGTAACGCCTGAGCGATATTCCCAGGATTGTACAAACCTTCAAATTGCTGGAACGGCGGATTGATTCCCAGGGTGGTGGCCGTCGAGCTGTCTATGTTCGCGTTTAGCGCGCTGCCCAATGAGAAGAATTGCGGGTTTAGGTTGTTAACTTCCGCCAACGAAGAACGTAGACGCGTTCCATGCGTGCCCACATAAGCCAGACTGAATATGAGGTCCGTTGTGAACTGATGCTCAATCTCAATATCCCAGTTTTGAATCATGCCGGGACGCCCGTAGCCGGGAGCCAGATAAGTAACTCCGCCGAATCCTCCTCCACTCCCACCATTGTCCTGTGCGGGATCCAGGTTGGGGGGCGGCGGAAAGCTTGGAACGCCCGCATCCAGGGGCAGTGCGGGATCGAAAGGAGCGCTGAAGCTGGGCGATGCCGTGAAGCCGTCCGTGAGAGCCTGCCCGAAATCGCCGTAAGTGAGCGGGGCGTAATAAATTCCATAACCGCCGCGCACCACCGTCTGGCGAAGTTTGCCGAATAGGGCTTCCGGGGAATAGGCAAATCCGATGCGCGGTGCAAAATCTTTGTGATAGGTGCGAGCGCCGGAAGCACTTGTGCCGATACGACCCGGCCCAGTTCCGGCGAAAATCAAGGCGCCGGGTAGGGGCGTACCATCAGCGAGAGTAGCGCCAGGGTTGGGAGCATTAGGATCAAAAACGGATTGTGCGTTGGAAGACTCATGCCGCGGAGTTTCTATGTCGTAGCGCAAACCCAGGTTTACCGTCAGATTTCTGCGAACTTTGAAATCGTCCACGACGTAAGCCGCGTAATAGTTTGATACGAAGCGCGGCTGCTGTGACCGCACGGCCAACGACACATTCGCCGGAGCGCCCAGGAGAAAACTGGCGAACGGATCTCCTGTGCTGGTGCCCAAGCCGGGTTCAGCGGCAGTTTGCGCTACGTCGAAGCCGATACTCGGGGTCTGATGCGACTGATCCACAACGGAGAACTGGAAAGCTCGCCAATCGATGCCCAAGCGCACGTTGTGCTTGCCGTGCGTCCAGGAAACATTGTCAGAAACTACCAGGCTGTTGACCACGTCGCGGTCGGCGTTCGCTGATCCCAGGGAGGCCAGGCCCTGCACGCTAGTGCTGATAGCACTAAAGGTGATGGGCGGAAAGGTTGGCCCGCTGGCGCCCGAGAGGCCCAGGGCACTGTCCCAGTCCGTACCATTCACAGAGGTGGCCGTGCTGTTACTGTTCACGCGATTGAGGCCCACGTTCAAATGGTTGAACAATGTCGGGCGCAAGAACCAGTCCCATCCAACGCGTACGTAATGCGTGAAGAACGACGAAAAAAATGTGGTGTCCACGGGGTTAGGCAAAGAAGGGGAGCCGTTGATATTTTCATTGTCACGGCTACTGTAGGAGAAAAATACTTTGTGCTTGGCCCCGAGATTCTGATCTATCCGGAATGACATCGTCGTCGCCAGAATGGGATTATTGGAGTTGAAAATGAAGTTATTGGTGAATGCGGTGGAGTCAGTGGGCTGGGGAATGAGCGCCAGAATATTCTGAGCCACCGTGCTCCTCAGCGGCACCTGGTTACCGGGGAATGCCGTGCGGCATTGCACGCCTCCAACCGTTTTTGTGGTCGCCGGATCGAAGATCTGTCCCTCAAAAATTGTGGAACCATCACAAGGATTTGTACCCAGAGGGTTGGTGGTCAGCAGGCTGGAAAAATCTCCCGCCCGTTCCGCTGTGGTCGGGACGGTACTGGTATTCGTGGAGCCCTGCGTTTGCCGGTACTGTTCCCAGGAAAAAAAGAAAAATGTCTTATCGTGGCCGTTATAAAGCTTGGGGATCCACACCGGACCGCCCAATACACCGCCGTAGTCGTTTTTGCGGTCAAGATTTCGCGGTTGCCCCTGGAGATTGTTAAACCAAGAATTTGCATTCAGGTCTTCATTGCGAAAAATGTCGTAGGCGGTTCCGTGATAGGAATTCGTGCCGGACCTGGTTGCAAAGCTCTCTACGCCGCCTGATGTACGGCCAAACTCCGCCGTCGCTGTAGATGTTGTGACTTTAAATTCTTGCAGGGCCTCAACCGACGGTGCGGTCTGGTCAAACGCCGAGCCGCTGTCAGCCCGCGCGGTGCTGGCCCCGTCGAGAAGCACTTCGTTGCCGAAGTTTTGTCCGCCGCCGAGCTTGGCAAGAAACACACCGTTGCTGCTGTCGCTGCTTCCCGGGCCCGTCGTACCCGGCGTCAAGAACACAAAGGCTTCAGGAGCGCGCAAGACGCCCTGTCCACCGAGAGCCAGCGGTAGCTCCATGATCTGCTTCCTGTCTACGACCGTCCCGATATCCGCGGATTCTGTTTGTAGCGTGGGAACATCGGCGGTGACAGTTAACGTCTCTTTTACGTCGCCGGTTTCGAGCGTGATGTCCAACGTGGACGTCGTGTTGATCTGCACTACGAATCCCTTTTGCGCCGAAGTTTTGAAACCGGCAAGAGAAACGTTGATATCGTAGCTGCCAACCTGCACGTTAGGAATCTGGTAGGCGCCATTGGCGTTCGAGGTCGTTTTGTAGACAACTCCGGTGTCGGCGCCTGTAGCAGCGATGTCCGCGCCCTGTATGACGCCCCCGGAAGAATCGAGTATGGTGCCGGAAATTGTTCCGCGATCAGACTGCGCGGATGCGGATATGGCGAAGCCGAAAATCAGGACAGCAAGAATGAGATAGCGAGGGAAAGTTTGATTCCGAAGCATTTGGCCCCCTGGGCACCAGCAGTAAAAGGGGCTCCGCCAGCGAGCGAATCGACCATCTCGCCTTTGATCCGAGAAGCGTCAGGACTTCTGGCGCAGGTTAAGTAATTCCCCAGCGGACTTGATTACCTGGCCACAGGCGGCTTGAAAACGCAGCCTCGAAGCGGGCTTTGGCAATTGTCCGTTTTTCGGACCCAACACCCCTCTTGGCCGCTATTTGGCAACAAGCAAAATTTCTTGTCAAGCGGAATCAATTTTTTAATTCATACAGATTTACAATTTGCTCTGCACCGGATAGTGGCGCAATAGAGCGACAGTGGAATTTTGGCAGGCAGTTCGCCAGTTACGGCGATGTGGACGACGTTTGAGACTGCGCATTCGTTAAAGTTTGCTCGCCACTACATCGCCACGGAAAAACCGGACTGAATTTCAAAGCAGTCAGCAGGACAGTCTCTACTCGAACTGCTTCCGAAAAGCCGCGAATTGCTGCTTTAGATCCGCCATGTCCTTTCGAAGTTCGGCCATTTCTGAGGACAAGTGAGACAGTTCATCCGTCTTTTGGCGTTCTAGAGGTGCGGGAACTTCGTGTCCAGGTGTGGAGTGGAGAGGTGTCGCATCGCCTGACAATAAATGGACGAAGCGCGATTCCTTCGTGCCGGGTTGCCTGGCGAGCACCTTGACGAGCGGAGGCTGGCGGTCCATCAGTCGCTGCAGAGCGGATTGCGCTGCGCTCAAATCATCGAACGGATGCATACGCTCGGCGCGCGTGCGCAACTCGCCGGGTGTTTGCGGGCCGCGAAGCAGCAACTCGCAGAATAAGGCCGCTTCGCGGCGATCGAAGTTGAAGGTCTCCTGTAGACGGTGCTCGTACTTGGTGACGCGGCTATCCGCGGCGCTGACTGAACGAGCCAGCGAGTTGTCGTGCAACGTACGCAAAGCATCGCGAACGGAGTCATCATCGACGTTCATGACCGGGTCGCGATTGGATTTCTGGTTGCAGGCATGGACCAGGGAGTTGAGGGACAGCGGATAATAATCCGGGGTGGTGATTTCTTTCTCCAGCAACGCTCCGAGTACGCGGGCTTCCACTTCATTCAGCACGATATTCACAGCGCCTCAAATCATACCGGAAGCGCAGCACACTCCACACCACTTATCTGGGATTGTCGCCCGGCTTGAATTTGACGTAAGGATTCCGTATCTGCGCAAGAAAAACGAGGAATGCGGGACCTGACTTGACAGCGTGCGTTATTCGCCGTTAGGCTCTCCGTTTTACTGTCGTGCACCAAACCATCTGTTCAGTGAGGAGGGAACTCCATGACAAAAGTGAGCCGCGTTCTGGCTATCCGCCTTCTAGTTCTGGGGGTGCTGGTTTTTGCTGCAACCTGCGGAGCGCAGGATAAGCCGCCCATCGCACAAGAAATTGCCAAGGCCTATGGTCTGGATTCTTTTGGTCAAATCGAACAGATCCGGTACACCTTCAACATAGATTTGCCGGGGATCAAACTTGCTCGAAGTTGGGTCTGGGAGCCTAAGACGGGCCGAGTCTCTTACGATGGAAAAGACAAGACGGGCAAGCCAATTAAAGTTACCTACTTGCGCTCGGAGCTGAGCAAGCAGGACGCGGTGGTGAAGGAAGAAGTTGATCCGGCTTTTAACAACGATCAGTATTGGCTGGTTTTCCCCTTGCATGTTTACTGGGACTCCGCCGCCAAAGTGGAAGACAACGGCAAACAGAAGCTGCCACTGGGGAAGGGTTCCGCAGATCAGGTGGTAGTGAGCTATGCATCAGAGGTCGGCGGTTACACGCCAGGAGACACTTGGACACTCTTCGTCGGGCCCGACAAGCGCGTGAAGGAATTTATCTACCACCGCGGTGGAAGCATGAAACCGACGGTCGTAACCACGACGTGGGCGGGCTACCAGATGGCTGGCCCGCTCTTGGTCTCCACAGATCACCGCGGGACGGCCGACGGCAAACCGGCGCGGATTTTCTTTTCCGATGTGGCCGTCAAGACGACGGGATCAAATGACTGGGTGAGCGCGAAATAAAACGCACGACAGGCATCTGCCCTAGCCCGATTCGCCGCGCGGGCCGTGATCTTGAGGAAGCACCTCCCGCGCAGGCGAAGCCTGCACGACGGGCTGAGCCCATTGGCGGAACGAGACGATCGCGGCCGCTACAGCCACGGATCCATACTCCAGCACTAGAATCCAGCCGGGGATTTTCCATGCCTGTCCAAGCGATCGCAAGTGCCACACAAAATAAGTTGGCAAAATACTGATCGTCCAGACCATGAGCGGCAGCGTGGATGTCGAGCGCAGAAACGGCAACAGCCAGAGGAGATACCAGGGATAGACGACCGGCGCGCACGCGAGCGACGCGGCCATCGGCCATGCCCAATTGTCTGCTGAGAACACGGACGGCTTACTTCGGAACCATGCCGCGGTGACGAGCCCGACAAGCACTGCGAGACCTGCCACGACTTGAGGACTGGCCACGCGCTCCAGCGTGGCGAACACCGGATCGTTGAAGCGGAAGCGCTGCACGTAGGTGCTGAGCGATTGGATGGGAACCCGTCCGTGCTCGAGAAACGGAACGTACAACAATCCGAAAGTGAGCGCCGCCAGCAAGGCATCGCGCACGCGCAAGCGCCGCCAGTAAAGTGGGGCAAGAACGATAGGAAGAAATTTCACGGCCACTGCCAGCGCAAACGCAAGCGCGGCGATCACCCGCCAGCGGCGTCCAAGCGCAGCTACGGAGACCAGCAACAACAGCGCGCCAACAATATCAATGTGCGGGCTTCCCGCCACGTTGATGGCCAGGAGCGGGTGCCATGCGTAAGCGAGAACCCAATGTTCTGCCTGGCCGCTGCGCCGCAGCATTTCGATTAACAGCCATACGATGGCTATATCGCAGGAGAAAAAGGCTACCTTGAAAGCGAAGATTGATTCGTGCAGGGCCGTAACGCCACGGAAAAAAAGCTGCGCGCCGGCCGGATAGGGGCTGGGCACCTCGGGGTTATTCAGGCCGCGAGTTTCTGGCGTGTGCAGTCCGGCGAGAGCCGGATCCGCGGGAATCAAACTGTAGGGATTAAAGCCGAGTCGCTGCACGCGCCCGTCCCACAAGTAGCGGTGGATGTCGTCATCCGCGCCCGGCGGCGTTATGAGAAATGGCGCTCGCCACACAGCGGCCAATGCCAGGCAAACCAACAGGACGCGGCGCGGGTACGCTCGCGTTCTAAAAAGCTCGCGGACAGTGAGCAGATAAGCGATGCCGGCAACAGCCAAGCCAGCCAGGAACCACGGTGTGCCGAACCGGGCCTTCGAGCAGAAGACCAGTGCTACGAGGATGATGGCGCCCAGTCCATAGAGCCTGCGCGGAGCAATGAGCGTCATGGCGCTCCGATGTTCGATCGATGCTCAGCCTGCGCTCGCCTCCACTCGACTAACCATGCCGCGGTTCGAGGTGCTTTCCCGGGCACGCGTCGCAGTTCCTCCGCGAGGCGATGCAGATCCGCGGCTACATCGATGTCGTAAAACGAATCGATGACGCGCACGGAGAGGTTCAGATTCGAGGCGCGCTTCAGCAGGGCCTCCAGCGCGCTCGCGGTTCCCATCCCATTGGAAGCGAACAAGCCTGGATGTGACGCTTTGGCACCGACAAGATAATAGCCACCGTCGTGCGTGGGTCCAACCACGAGGTCGCAGGTTGCAAGCAGGTCGAAGGCGGTTTCGAGTATCGACACCGGCAAGTGCGGGCTATCGCTGTTGAAAGCAATGATGCGATGGCGACCAATATCTGCGAAGTGGGTAAAGACAGACGCGAGCGCCGCAGCCAGCCCCTCGCCGCTCTGAGGAACGACGCGCACTGTATGGGGCACCGCACGCGACAGCTCTTGGACGTCGGGAACCGGGCACATGATTGCAACGTCGACATGATCGATTGCTTGCGCCAAAGCTATGGTGTCGTTCAAAAAGCACTGGTACAACTCGGTGACCGCCGGCAGAGGAAGGCTCTTAGCCAACCGTGTCTTTACCGAGCCCAATCTGGGGGCTTTGGCCATGATGACTAGGGTTCGATTTATCGGAGTCATTAGCAAGGTGCCATCGCCTGGCCCGAAACGTTCATATTATGTCGCCCGGCATTTCAGGCCGCTCGAGGCTCGCCGCTTTTTTTCTGTCGAAAATAATAGTGCGCAATTCGGCTGAGAATAAACCACGTCGCTCCTATAGTGCCGCGCAGCGTGCCGCTTATTTTTGATTCCCCGATGCGCGGATGATAGCTCACCGGCACTTCGCAAATGCGAAAACCCTGGATGGCTCCCTTCAGGATGATTTCCACTGCCCAGCCGTAAGTTGTTTCTTGCAGTTGCAGCGCACGAAGAACATCTGCGCGGGCGGCGCGGAACGGGCCGAGGTCGCTAATTTTTACTCCGTAGAGCTTGGTGATCAAGCCAGCGGCGAGCCAGTTGCCGAACAGGGCGTGCCACGGAAGCGCTCCCGCCGCTCGCCTTCCCGCGAGGCGCGAACCGATGGTGATGTCCGCGCGGCCTTCGGAGATCGGCGCGAGCAGAAGCGAGAGCTCAGAGGGACGATCGCTGTAGTCCCCATCCAAAAAAACGACCACGTCCGGCGAGTCCGCGTTGGCCATGCCCGTCAGGCACGCTTGACCGTATCCCCGACGGCCTTCGGAGATGATGCGCGCACCCATGCGGGCGGCAATGTCAGGTGTCCCGTCTGTTGAGTGATTGTCAACGACGATCACTTCGTTAACCATGCCTGCTGGGAGGTCCGCGAGAACGCGACCAATAGCCCGGGCCTCATTGCGTGTCGGAATAATGACGGAGACGCGCACTCGATTGTGGGTTACCACCAAAGAGAAGACGGTCGCCTACGTGCCAGGAAGGCATCCACACCCCAGGTGCGGCCGGCCCTTCCTACCGCAAGCCCGAGCGAAGCCAGGACGGGAACGAGCAACTCCCATATCCATGACGTGCCCCACTCAGAAATCCATAAGCTGCCGAGGAAGGCAAAGGAGACGAGCGCAGCCGGACGTGTAAACAAGCCCAGCAACAAAAGTATACCCACAGAAATTTCCGTGAATCCTTGAAGTGGTGCCGCGAGGGAAGCATGGGCAGCTGCCTGGGCCATGACCGCCTTCCATACCGCTGGGGCATGATCGTGCGCGATGTAATAGTTGATTAGTCCCGCGTAACCGGCCGGAGTGTATAAGTGTTTCCCTAGATTCTCGAAGAAGACCCACACAAACATCGAACCGATGGTCAGCCGGACAATCGCCAAACCGATTCCCGCGTGCGGTTGGCCGGAAAACAACGATGTGGTTTCCGCTGGCTGGGTGGTAGTTGTTGTCATCATCAACCTCGCTGCCTTCGATCTAAATTATTTTTGATAGAACCCTGGTGCAGATTGCGGCGCCAAAAAACAGACCAGCCTCAATCGCGCGCCATGACGATGGTGGTACACGCGCTTTCGCCTTTAGGAAGGTCGCGCGCCGGGGCCATGCGGAATTCCATCTCGGGCTTTTCCCCGCGAATAATCGGGCAGTAAAAATCCGGCTCGTGCAAAGCGTTTTGAATACGGCGCCGACCGGCGCAGCCCCCATAGCAAGACTTCAGGTACTCGCAGGACCCGCAGGCCTCCGGTACTGTGCGCGCCTGTATAAACGCCGAGGTATCTAGTATGCCGGGACCCATGGAAAGCAGAACCGCGAGCGGCTCTCCCGCGCCCGGCCAATATACGCAGGGTTGCGTCGTGGCCCTCGGAGTAACGCGCACGGTGCTCACACCGCAGCCACCAACCCTGGGAGGCAGTCCCCCCATAGCGCGCACTAAAGGCTCTCCAATCGCGATCACATCCGTTTCAGCAAACAAGGCGCGAAACCCTTGCCAATATTGTTCGTAGCTTAGTGCATAGATGTCCGAGCGCACCGATTGGTACACGTTTATCCGCAACGGCGCCTGGTAACGCTTGGCGACACTCGCTACCGCGGCCAAGCGCGCATAGTTGGACTTCATCATGACGCTGATGAAGGTAACGGGGATTTCCAAGCGGAGACAACGCGCCGCCTGCTCGTGGATCAGCGCCCAATTGCCCGAACCGCGCTGAGCGTCCTGCTCACGTTGCGTTGGATAATCAAGGGAGAACTCGATGTCGTGAAAGGCGCGGAGTTCGTCGTCATGGAGGACCGCTGCGCTGTGTCCGTTGGAGGTGATGGTCAGCTTTACGGGCAGCGTGCGCAGGAAAGCCAGGATTTCGTGAAACTCCGGGTGCATTCCATTTTCGCCGGTGCCCAGATTTGCAGACCGCACAGGGATGCTAGCCATCGCGGCTTGTACTTCTTGGAGGCTCAGCCGGTCGACTCGGGCGGCGTCGCGATAGCAAAACGAGCAACTGAGGTTACATTCATTGGTCAGGCCGAGTCCGATTGCCAAACTGGCGGCCTCCGCAGGCCGCACCAGGGCGGACCGCGATGGCCATGGTGCAATCGACTGTAGGATCGGTAGCGTCATCCGTAGGAGCCGAACTTCATGGACTCAAGCCCTGGCGATATGTGGTTCGTTTCCGTCACCCCTTCGCAGGAGCGATTTCTCTCGAAGTGATTTCATATTTGAAGTTGTCCGGATCAAGGTGGTCGAGCCGCCCTTCAGCCGTTTCCGCCTGAGGATACATGAGGAATCCGAGTGGTGCGCCGCTCGAACCCGGCAGCGCCACGTCATGCGCAAAGTTGTAAGCCACCCAGTTCATTTCCCATGAGCCGAACAGGCGTGCGCGGGCCTTCTTCACCATTTCATCGTCCAGCGGGCGATTTCCAGGTGGTTCCTCGAGAACGACCTTGCGTACGTCTGCCGGATCGACGGGAATCCAGCCGGAACTGTTCAAGTAGACCTCTGCTCGGCAGTGCTGCGCTTTCGTCACAATTGGCGACGAAGGGCCCAGGCTTTTGTAGCCCATCTCCGACTTGGCGACGCGAATGCCGTAAACGTCGCGTGCCGGGAGTCCGGCTGCTCGCGCCAGTCCAACATAAAGCGCGTTGAGATCGGCACACTTGCCGCCCAAATCCTTGGACTCCAGCATGAACCGGATATCTCCTAGACCGCAGCCCCGGGTCTTCGGATTGCGGAAGGTGTTCTCCACGATCCATTCGTATATGGCGCGAGCTTTTTCGACGTCCGTCTTCGAATTCTTGGTGATCTCCGTCGCTGTCGCTTTCACGATGCCGTCGGTGGGCACCAACTTGGTCGGCTGCAGAAAATATTTCAATTCCGCGGAATCGTCTTTGGGCGCCTTGCCGGGCGCGGCGGAGAGGTCCACCGCAAAATTCCTGGTGGCGATTCGGCTGGTCACCGTGAGCGTGGGCGTCACGCTGCTCGGGAATTCCGCTGCGATGATTCCCAGCGAATCGGGCATGCTCTCAATCAGTTTTGCGCTGCCGCCCTCGGCCTTGAAGTCGTTCGCCAGCGTCTTCTGGAAGGGTGTAGGGCGCACAAGTGCTGCCGGTATCCATATCCGGGTTGTCCCGGAGGGTTTCAGGACTTGTACGGTGGTCGTCACTTCAAAGGTACGCCATGCCTCCGCCGTTGTTCCCTCGGCAAACAGCCGCCCCGCCTTGGGGAAGCTCATTGCTGCGGAAACCACTCCTGCGGAGCGTAGAAAATCGCGACGTTTCATAGAGCCACCTCTTTAGCCAGGATTTTTTCTGCCTCTTTACTCAACGGCGAATCTACTCCTGACCCTGCGTGTATGCAAGACACGGAGTCCATCCGTGGATGGATACTCCGGCACCCCTCAATAACGTTAGAAGTGCCACGTCCGGCGGTTTGGTCTGGACAATCGAAACTAAAAGATATAAATAGAAGCGGTTCGAAAGTCTTTCGACCGAACCCCGGGTACGCTTCACCGTGAGAGCGTGTGAAAGACGGAGATCCGATTCGATGCACCGTAGAGACTTTTTGAAAAGCGGCGCGGTGCTGGCGGCCACTGCGGAACTCGCCAGGGGCAAGACCGCGGGGTTCGTGCAGGCTCACAACTGGAGCGGCTATGATTTTGGTTCTGGCCCGACCGTAACAGATCGTCTGAATCAAGGCCCATTCCCACAATATCCGCCAGACGCCGTAATCCCCACAGACGATGTAGTGATGACCACGACCGTATCAGAAGAGGTCGTGCCGAATTATGGCAAGGGACTGATTACCTACATCACGGCCGACAGTGGCACGGAGGAAATCAAAGCAGACAATACGCTGCAAGCCATCGAGGACCTGATTCGCTTTCCGTTGGGCCAACAACTGTACATACGCCCGACTTGGCGGGAGGTGCAGCCGCGACCCGGGCGTCTCGAGCTGCCGGATTACGTGAAACACGTCTTCGACCAGGCCAAGAAAAATAACAAGCGGGTTGGGCTGCGCATTCAGATGAGCGCTCCCGACTACAAGCACCAGCCGGCGCTGCCGGATTTCGTTCTCGACAAGGTGCCCACAGTGGAGCTGGTTCCGGATGAGAAGGAAAAGAAGGCCGCGGCGAGATTCATGGAAAATCAATATTCGCGTTACCAGCCGCGCTTTGATCATTCTTTCTTTCAGCAGGCGTTCGCCGAGCTGGTCGGCCTTTTAGCCTCGGAGTTCAATGGAAGTCCGGCCATCGAGTTTGTGGATACCTTTCTGTATGGATTCTGGGGTGAGGGGCATACCTGGCCCTTCGTCAATACTCCGTTTCCCGACTACCAAACGGCGGAGAAGACCTGGGTCAAAATGATGGAAGTTCAGATGGAGCACTTCACAAAGACTCCGCTCATGACGAACACGCAACCGGACTACAGTCGAGTCGGCAATTCTGAGGTCCTCGATATGACCGTTCGCAGCCACAACTGGATCCGCAGCGACACGATCTTCATTGAGAACGAGCAGATCGAGACCCTCAGTAATCGTCCGCCATGGATTGCTGCCGTGCTGGAGCAGGGAATTCCAGCGAAGAGTCCGGACCTGAGCGGCTCAGAAGAGGGGATGTCGCCGACCGAGAATATGATCGCTCACGTGATGGACGTGGGTGCGAACTACTGGTCGCTTTGGAATTTTCACGCTATCAGCGCCAAGAATCTGTTGAATTACTACCAGGCATTTCCAAAATCGTTCGACCAGATTAATCGTCGAATTGGCTACCGCGTAAGACCGTCAATGATCTGGAGCTACGAAGATAATGGCTACCTGGGGATCATCATCGCCTTCGCCAACGATGGTATCGCGGGTGTGCCGGGTGTACTGCGAGTGACGGTCGAGAGCGAAGACGGCAAAGTGCTGAAGAGTGGTGGCCTGGATCCCGGGTTTCCTCTGCCAGGAAAGCTGCGACAGGCGCAGTTTGTGTTGCCCGCGGGAACAAAATTTTCCGGATTGAAACTTCGAGCGGAGATGGAAGTGAAAGGCATGCGTTATCCGGTGCGCTGGGCCTGCCGCCAGAAGCTAAACGAGGATGGATCACTGACGCTGCGGCCAAACCTTCATCAGGGTCTCCAAGGGTAGAACGATGGAACGTCGTTACTTTTTAAAGACCGTTGGCACCGGCGGCCTGGCCGCAAGTGTCGCGCCCGCATGGGGCGTGCCTGCACCGGGCTTACCGGGCCCACGCTCCAGCACCTCAGGCGCCGACAAAGAATCTCTGCAAGCATCACCTGAAACGATCTTGCTGAAGGATTACAAGCCCAGATCTCTTTATAAGATTCCTACTACAGAAGTTCCCAGAGCGAAATTCCCCACCATTGATATGCACTCGCACGCGTACGCCAAGACACCGGCGGAAATTGACGAGTGGGTCGGAAATATGGACGAGGTGGGCGTTCAGAAGACCATGATTCTCACAGACGCGACAGGAACGGCATTTGAAGATGTCCGTCAAAAATATGCTGCACATAAAGACCGCTTCGAACTATGGTGCGGTTTTGACTACAACGGGTATGACCAACGTGGATTTGGCCCGGAAGCAATCCGGGCGTTAGAAAAATGCCATGAGGCCGGCGCACGGGGTGTTGGTGAGCTTCATGACAAGAGCCAGGGACTGGCTTCCAGCACTGTGCATGCACTTGGATTGCACCCCGACGATGCGCGTATGGATTCCTTGTTTGACCGATGCGGACAACTAGGTATGCCGGTGAATATTCACGTGGCCGACCCCATCTGGATGTACCAAGTCATGGACAACCGGAACGACGGGCTCATGAATGCTTTCCACTGGCGGCTGGACAACCAGCCAGGAATTGTGGGGCATGCCGCAATGGTTGACATCCTCGAGCGCACAGTCAAAAAGCATTCCGGTACGACATTTATTGCTTGCCACCTCGCCAATCTCGACTATGACCTCACGCGACTGGGCCAAATCCTGGAGCGGCAGCACAACTTGTATGCCGATATTTCCGCACGTTACGCGGAAACAGCGCCTATCCCCCGCTTTGTATCCCAATTTTACGCGAAATACGCGGACCGTCTGCTCTACGGCACGGATATGGGATTCGATAAACAGATGTACCGGGTCACCTTCAGAATTCTCGAGACCTTGGATGAGCATTTCTATGAAACCGACATGTTCAGCTACCACTGGAGCCTGAATGGATTCGGACTTCCTGACGAAGTACTACAGAAGGTGTATCGCACAAATGCGGAGAAGATCTTGAGTTCCCGGAGAACTTCTGTCAGCCCATCGGTTGCAACGGACCTAAACAGGTGAATTTTATGTCCGGACTTAATCTAGATCGCCGCGAATTCGTGAAGATCACCGCCGGAGCCGGAGCTGCTCTGAGAATTCCAATTGCCGCACATCCCGCGACAACCTCCAAAATGATTGGAATACAAGTCGGAGCTATCTCCTTCGTGGATGAAGGCACCGAGAAGGTTCTCGATGTGCTCCAGGAACGTGCGGGCGTCAATACGCTCTTTCTGGCGGTGTTTACTTACGGCCGCGGCATTGCGGGGAGACAGATCCCGGGCCAACCGCTTCCCGATCACGGTAAGCAGGAATACGACCTTAATTTTCACGGCGGGAATTTCGCCACGCCACATGCGCAATATTATAAAAACACGGTTCTCAAGGATACTCGCGCGCCCGACCACGGCAACCTGGATATTCTCGCGGAAGTGATTCCCGCCGCCAAAAAGCGCGGCATAAAAGTCATCTGCTGGCTGGAAGACGTTTTTCGCACCGACTTGCCAAACATACAGAAGCTGCAGGAACGAGATCTGTACGGACGAAATGCCGAAACGCTGTGCGTCAACAATCCGGAATATAGAAATTTCCTGACTGGGCTGGTGGAAGACTACTCCCGCTCGTATGACATCGACGGGCTTATGTGGGGATCTGAACGGCAGGGGGCTCTCTGCGACAGTCTGGGAGCGACGCATGACACGCCGCCCATCGATCCGGGAAAGGTTACGTGCTTTTGCGAATTCTGCCAGCAGAAAGCAAAAGAGCGCGGCGTCAATGTGCAACGCGCCAAGCAGGGATTTCTAGAGTTGGAGAAATTCGTCCGTTCCGCGCGCAGTGGCCAGCGACCGGTGGATGGTTATTACGTGCAGTTCTGGCGGCTCCTGTTGAAGTATCCCGAACTGACCGCGTGGGAAATGCTGTGGACCGACAGCCTGCGGGAAACTTACGCGGCAATTTATAAGACTGTAAAGGCGGCCAAAGAGACGGTGCCAGTCGGTTGGCACATCTGGCACAACAACTCCTTCAATCCCATCTATCGCGCTGAGCAGGACCTGCAAGAACTTTCAAAGTACTCAGACTTCATAAAAGTGGTGATGTATAACAACTGCGGCGGCGAACGAATGGCGCTGTACGCGGATAATATCGGCGCGACGCTGTATGGCGACCTTTCGAAACAGAGCCTGATCGACCTTAACTATGCGCTGATGGGATTTGCGGAGGGCAGTTACCAGCAGATTCCGCTCACCGGGCTTTCCGCTGACTACGTCCACCGCGAAACCAAACGCGCCCTGGACGGAGTGGCTGGCACGAAGACTTTGATCTGGCCAGGGATTGATATTGATATCCCGACGGAGGCCCAAAGCAGCAAGTGCACGCCGCAAAGCGTGAAGGCAGCAGTGCTGGCAGCGTTCCGGGCTGGCGCCCCAGGGGTGCTTCTATCCCGCAAGTACTCCGAGATGCGACTTGCGAACTTGAGCGGCGCTGGCGAAGCGATTGGCGAGCTGAAGATATCCACTTGAGTGGTTAGGGTGGGAGAAGGCGTTAGACGTCGACGAGGTTGCCGGCAAAAAAAGAAACAAATGTTTCAACGAGGACCCGTAGAAGTGGACACGAAAATACCAATGGGACGCAGCAAAAAGATCGATAAAGATTTTGGGCTTGCTTGCACGAAACGATTGTGACAAGGTACGCGAATTCTTGGAACATTGGGGGGGCCAATGTTAAATCGCTTTAATCGTATTTCCATCCTGATACTTTGCGCACTGGTTTTCAGTACGCAAACTCTTCGCGCGGACGTCACCGGCTCGGTTCTCGGAGTGGTGCACGACAGCAGCGGGGCGGTGGTCAGTGGCGCAAAGATCGTAGCCACTAACCTGCAAACCAACTTCAAACTTGAAACAGTTTCAGGTAGCGACGGGGCGTTCCGCATTCTGGCGCTTCCGGCCGGCACCTATACGCTTACGGTCACGGCTGACGGATTCCGGACGTTCACCGAGACTGGCGTCGAAGTAAAAGTAAATGACCAGTTGCACTACGATGTGAGCCTCAAGGTGGGCAGCGTGTCTGAGCACGTAGAAATCGTGGCGAACGCCGTGCAGGTGCAGACCGAGAACACCCAACTGGGCGACGTTATTGACTCCAAGAAAATGCTGGCGCTGCCGCTCAATGGCCGCAGCTTCGTGGACCTCCTGGGTCTGCAGGCGGGCGTGGCCCCTGGCACCGCTGAAACCATCCAGCAAGACCGTCCCGTGTCCGGCATCTTGAATTCCGGTAACATCTCCGTGAATGGTCAACGCGAGACCTCCAACGCTTATCTGGTGAACGGTGGGGATGTCAGTGAGGGGCGCAACCTCGGCACAGGTATGGTTCCCAACCTGGACTCCATCGAAGAGTTTCGCCTGATCACCAACAGCTTTGACGCGGAGTACGGAAAATTCAGCGGCGCGGTGGTCAACGCCATCACCAAATCGGGCACCAACGGCTTTCACGGCGACGCTTTCGAGTTTTTGCGCAACGACAAGCTCGATGCCACCAATTACTTTGCGCCTTCCAAATCAGAATTGCGGCGCAATCAGTTTGGCTATGCGGCCGGCGGCCCCATTTTGAAAAACAAAGTCTTCTGGTTTTCTGACTATCAAGGCACCCGCCAGGTGCAAGGTGCGGAATCGGGCTTGGTGACCGTACCGACGGCGGACCAGCGTCTCGGCAATTTTGACCCCGCATTCCTGACCGAGTCCATCGACGGCCCATACTGGGCGCAAGTGCTTTCGCAACGCCTGGGCTACACCGTGACGCAGGGCGAAGCCTATAGTTTCCCCGGCTGCTCCAGCACCGATCCGGTAGCCGGATGCGTTTTCCCTGGCGGCGTGATTCCCCAGTCGGCCTGGTCAGCGCCGTCCGTCAAAATACTCCCGTTCATTCCGTCTCCGACTCTTCCAGGAGATTCGCAGAACTATTCGAATAACAGCGGCAGGAACATCCCCAACGACGACAAAATCGGCGAACGCGTGGATTTCAACAACCAAAAGACCGGAAATTGGTCGTGGTATTACCATTTTGATCGTTCCAACGTGCAGAGCGATCTCGACCCCACCACCGGATTTGCCAATGTCCCCGGTTTCCCAACGATTTCGCCTTCGCGCGCGCAGCAATTCGTCATGAGCAACACCAAGCCTTTGGGAGCGACGGCCGTCAACGAAGCGCGCTTCAGCTTCTTCCGCAATGCCATGCACTTAAATAATCCATCGGGAAGTTTCGCGAACCTGGCCGATCTGGGTTTTGTGACCGGTGAGGGCACGCTCGGCATTGTCCCGCTGGCGGGATACAAGCAGTACGTGCCGCAAACCAGTTTCAGCAACCTTAATCTGAACATCGGCGTGCCCACGTTGAACACCTTCCAGCCCAACACTACCTACATGATCAGTGACGTATTTTCGAAGACCCAAGGAAAACACAACTGGAAGGTAGGCGGAGAATTCCGCTACCTGCAAGTGAACGAACGTAACTTTGCCAACCCCAACGGGGGCTTCACCTTTGATGGCACGGTGACCGGCGCCGATTTCGCGGACTTCCTCCTCGGCGCGACCTCCACCACCAACGCTCCTTACACGCAAGCCGCCGAACAATTCCTCGATTCGCGAACCCGTTATGGCGGCGCGTTCGTGCAGGACTCCTGGAAGGTGAAATCAAATATCACCCTGAATCTGGGGTTGCGCTGGGAAGTGAGCATGCCGTGGTACGACACCCAGGGCAAGATTCAGACCTTCAATCCTGGCCAAACGTCTACGCTGTTTCCGTTAGCGCCTCCGGGCCTGGTGTTTCCTGGCGACCCGGGTATTCCTAAGACCCTGGCTCCAACGAATTACAACAATGTCGCCCCACGCCTCGGTTTGGCCTATTCACCGGGATTTTCAGACGGAGCCTTGGGCAAGATCTTTGGGGGTCCGGGTAAAACCAGCATCCGCGTGGCCTACGGCCTTTATTACACTTCCGTTGAAGACCTTAACCTGTTCTATGAGGTCGCCGACGCGCCATTCGGTCTCTATTGGACCTCACCAGTTTCGGTTCTGTTTGAGGAGCCGTTCCGGATCCGCGCCACTGGGCAATCTTTGGGACAACGATTTCCGTTCACAGCGCCAGTTCCGGGCTCGTCTTCGAATGCGAACCTGGACTTTTCGGTGTACGAGCCGTTTAACTTTTTCCCAGGATACGACATTCACAACAAGCTGCCTTACGCGGAACATTTCAATTTGTCGATCCAGCGGGAGCTTGGCAAATCCACCGTACTCACCTTGGCGTACGTCGGAACCGAGGGACACCGCCTCATCACCCAACGCGATGCCAATCCTGGCTCCGCCGCTCTGTGCCAACAACTCACCGCGCAAGGGGCTATAGACGTGACCGCCGGTGGTACCGCCGGCTGCGGACCGGGCAATGAGAACGACGTTTTCCAGTTACCGACGGCTCCCGTTTCGTGCGATACCCCGAGTCCGACTCCTCGTCCGGGATGCGTTTACAGCACCCGGCAGCAGATACTCAATCCAAACTTCTGCCCTGGCGGCGCGCAGGTCTGCTACGGCTCCTCCAACACCAACACACTGACCAGTGCGAATTCCATCTACAACGCCGCGCAAATTACCGTAGAGCGCAAGGCTGCCGACGTCACTTTCCTGGCGGCCTACACCTTTGCGAAAGGCTTGGACAATTCTTCGGCATTCAACGATCTCGTGAATTTTGCGGATCCCCAACTGAGTCGCGGCCTTTCTTCCAGCGACATCCGGCACAACTTTGTGGTCAGTTACGTTTGGGCCGTGCCCTTCGGCCGCGCCTTTCCTAATGCGCCCAAGCGGCTGACGCAAGGCTGGCAGATGCAGGGCATCACCCGCTTCTCCACCGGTTTTCCCGTGCAGATGAATCAGAGCGAGGGAGATGCTTCGCTGGCCGGCAGTTCGGCCACCGACATGCCAAATGTCGTGGGTCCCGTGGTGATTGTGGATCCGCGCAAAGCCTACGCCGGCTGCCCGAATTCCGTGGATCCCAGCCTGCCGGGAACGGGATGCTATTTCCTTCCGGGTGCTTTTGCCGAGAACACCGACCCCGGTACGTTTGGCACCGCCAACCGGCGCTTCTTCCATGGTCCGGGATTCAACAACACCGATTTCGGGATGTTGAAGCGCACCCAGATCAGGGAGAATTTTGCCTTTGACCTGCGCATCGAATTTTTCAACATCTTCAACCACGCGCAGTTCAAAAATCCCGGCGGAGATTTCAGCGGTTCGAACTTCGGAATCGTCACCAACGCCCGGGATCCGCGTATCGGACAGGTCAGCGCGAAGTTCTACTGGTAATAGAAGCCCGGCGTTTCGCCGGATTACGCAGCAGGGTGAGTCACAGGGGACATCTGACATCATTCGTCCTCTGACCAACCTGCACCAGACCACCAAGCACGTCATAATATATTCATGAAGGCTTCCGCGGCGCTCTCGTCACTGTGTCTGGCCACGCGGAGGACTTTCGTCCTATTATTCGGTGGCTTCATCGCGACCGTTTCATTTGCGCAGACGGCCGAAACATACCGCCAGCAGGGCATCGAACTATCAGGCCGCAGATCCTGGGACGAAGCCATTGCCGCGTACCACCGGTCACTGGAACTCGCACCCAATGATCCGACTACGCATTACAATCTGGCGCTCACGCTGAAATTCAAGGGTGATAGCAAGCAAGCTATCGAAGAGTTTCAAGCCACCTTGCAACTCAAACCCAAGTGGTCTGAAGCGCACTACGCTTTGGGCGCGACCTTTTTCGACCTGCAGGACCAGGGTGCGGCGCTCAAGGAACTCCGTGCGGCCGTCACGATTGATCCCGCGAGTATTCCGGCCCATCGCCTTCTGGCGCGTATTTACGTGCAGCAGAACGACGCTGCGGCTGCCAAAAGGGAATTGCAGACCGCCCTCCGTGTGAAGCACTCTGCCGATTTGCACTTCGAACTGGGGCTCGTCGAAGGACAACTCGGCAACTTGGATGCCGCCGCCAGCGAGTTTCGCACCGCAATCCAGCTAAATCCGCGATACGCGCCAGCGCACTCCATGCTGGGCGTTACGGTGCGCCGTCACGGCGATCATACGCAGGCGCTCGCGGAGTTCCGCAAAGCCGTGGAACTCGATCCCCAGGATGCCGAGGCGCAATACAACCTGGGCATGGAATTAAAAGCCAGCGGTGCCGCTGCCGGTGCGATTGCCGCATTTCGAAAAGCCATCGAGCTGAAGCCTGAGCTCGAAAAGGCTCACTACAGCCTGAGCATAACTTTGCGCGCGCAGGGCGAAAGCAGTGCAGCGCAAAAGGAATTGCAGGACTTGAAAGAGTTGCAGGATTTTCGCTCGCATCTGGCTCAGGCAAAACTGCTGATAGTGCGGGGCGTCGAGGCGTTGAAGCAGGAGAAATTGGACGAGGCGCTCGGACTTTTCCAGAACTCTGTCGAGGAAAGTCCCACCCTGCCGACGGGTCATTATTATGTAGGCGTGACGTGGGAGCGCGAAGGAGACGTGGTGCGAGCGGAGCGCGCTTACGAAAAAGCCATCGAGCTGCAGCCGGACTACGCGCGAGCCCAGTCGAGCCTTGGACTGTTGTACTGGCGGCAAAACGATCCAACGCGAGCAATCCAGCAATTTCAGCGGGCGGCTATGTCGGATCCGGACCTTGCGGAGGCGCACTACAACCTGGGCCTGGCGCTGGCGCAGTCAGGAAAACTGGACGAAGCCACCCGCGAATTGAATCAGGCCATTAGCCTGGATCCGCAATACACCGACGCGCGCATACAGTTGGGCCTGACACTCGCGCAGCAGAACGACAGTGCTGGCGCGGCCAATGTTTTCCGCGAAATCCTCCGGCGCAATCCGAATTTTGCGGAGGGTCACAACAATCTCGGCTTGATTTTCTTGCAGGCCGGCGACCTTGGTACTGCGGAAAAAGAATTCAGGGAATCGATACGCCTCAAGCCGGGATACGCCGAAGGGCACTACAACCTGGGGCTGGCGTTGCATCAGGGCCACAAAGAGGAAGAATCACGCGCGGAGTTTGAGAAAGCGTTTGAAATGGCCCCGGAACTAAGGAATGCTCCGCGGCCGTGAAAATGGTTTTGACGCTGAGGGGCAACCAGATTGGACGGAAGAGTGAGCATGAAAGAAAGTTTGCCTGCGATCGTCACGTTGTCCTCGGAAGTGTCTCGCACGAAAAACTATGACAATCACCCTGTTGCCAACATAAACGACCACGTTGTGAGGATCAGCATGATGACCCAGCCATATCATTGGCATGTGCATCCCAACTCCGACGAAACCTTTCTAGTTATTGAAGGTGGGCTGGTGATCGAATTTGAGGACGGTGAAATTCAGCTCGCCGAGGGCCAGATGACGACGATTCCTCGCGGACGCCGTCACCGTACTCGGCCTGTCGGACACCGCTCTGTGAATCTGACCTTCGAAGCTGCCAATACCGAAACAGATCCGCAAACGATTTGAACCTTGCCGCGCGGATACCTGGTGTTGCATGTCCAAATTGTGGTTTCCACCTAATATGCAATACCGCCTGCGCAATCAAGTGCGCAATTTGTTCGTGGAGAATCGCGCCGTGAGGTAAAATCCCAGTCGCAGCACGCTTTTCAGCGGCACATCCCCGTGTGCGCTTCTGGAATCGCAAAACCATATGGCGCCGGACAGCACAGAGTGTCCCAATTGTCACACCAGCAATCCCTCCTCCGCCTCATTGTGCTCTGCCTGCCTTACGCCTTTTCCCGTAAGCGACGTCACCTTCATCCCCGAACCCGACTCCGGTGTCACTTCCAATTTTCCTGAGCCCGCCGACAATCCCAATCTGACCGACATTCGCGCACCCGGCTGGTCACAGCCCGTTGCCCGCCCCAATGCTCCCGCGCTTCGCGGTGGCCGCATTCCCAATGGCACGCGTCTCGGTTCGCGCTATGAAATCGTCCAGATGCTTGGCGAAGGCGGCATGGGTTCCGTCTACAAAGCCAAGGACCTGGAGCTGGACCGTTTCGTCGCGTTGAAAGTTATTCGCCCGGAGTTCGCCTTGCACGAAGAAGTCCTGCGCCGCTTCAAGCAGGAGCTGATCCTCGCCCGCAAAATCACCCATAAAAACGTCATTCGCATTTTTGATCTGGGTGAGCTCGACAACGTCAAGTTCATCACCATGGAATTTATCGAGGGTCAGGACTTGAGCTCGCTCGCCAAGGAGCGCCTGCCCTTTGAAAAAAGCGCCGACATAATCTTTCAGGTCTGTACCGCTCTGGACGCCGCACATGCCGAAGGCGTGGTTCACCGCGATCTGAAGCCGCAGAACATCATGATCGATAAGACCGGCCGCATTATCGTCATGGATTTCGGAATTGCTCGCACCATGGAGCATGGCGCGGGCATGACCAACACCGGCGCCCTCATTGGCACCCCCGATTACATGTCGCCGGAGCAGGTCATGGGCGAACACGTGGATTCCCGCTCCGACCTTTTCGCCCTGGGAATTATTTTTTATCAGCTCTTGGTGGGTCAGTTGCCCTACAAGGCCGACACCGTGCAAAAGGCCATGTTCCAGCGCACCCGCGAGCAATCCAAGAAACCTGTGGAGGTGGACGCCAACGTTCCCGCGGTTTTAAGTGATATCACCGTGAAGTGCCTGCAACTGGATCCGGCCTTGCGCTACCAGACCGCCCTCGATGTGCAACGCGATATTGAGGCCTGGCGCGGCGGTTCCACGAAGCGCATCGATGTCCCCACGCTGGCAGCGGACGCCAGCACTTCCGGCACCTCTCCCGGCACCTCCGTCGTGGTTGCGCCGCCGCGCTCTCGCGCGAGGTTGGCTGCCATCGTGGCTGCGGTCCTGCTTGTATTGCTGGGCGCCGGCTTCGCTGTCAGAAAATATATTTTTCCTTCCGCTGCCAGCACCGCGCCGGCCGGGGCCCTAAATTCTTTGGCCATTCTCCCGTTCCACAACGCTTCTTCGGACGCCAAACTCGACTGGCTTGGTTCCAGCGTGGCCGAAATGCTCAGCACCGATGTTGGCCAATCCTCCAGCGTGCGCATGGTTTCCACCGATCGTGTCGGGCAGGTCCTGAAAGATTTGCGCATCACTCCGCAGTCCAGCTTGAACCAGTCCACGGTGGGGCAGATTGCCAATCTCAGCAACGTGGATACCGTCGTCTGGGGCCAGTATGCGCAGTTCGGCGATCACATCCGCATTGACGCCACCATCCAGGATTTGAAACGCGGGCACACTGCCACCGTCAAGGAAGACGCCGCCAGCGAAAAAGAAATTCTCCTAGCCATTGATCGCTTGGCCGCGCAAATCCGCGAGAATCTCTCCGTTCCCAAAAGCCTGCTGAAAGACCTGCAAGCCACGGCCTTCAAGCCTTCCACCACTTCCATTTCCGCGCTGCGCGAATACGACCAGGGCCTGCAGCAATTGCGCGGCGAAAATTACAAAGAGGCTGCCCGCAACTTCCAGAACGCCATCGACCAGGATTCGCAATTCGCGCTTGCCTATTCCAAACTCGCGCAGGCTTACAGCCAGCAGGGCCAGGATGACGAAGCCGAGCAAAACGCCCAGAAAGCCGTCTCTCTCAGCGCCGCGCTTCCCGCCCAGGAAAAATATCTAATCCAGGCCAATCGCGACCGCATCGTCAAGGATTATCCCAAGGCCATCGAGGCCTACCAGAATCTCGTCGGCGTGGCCTCCGACAACACCGATTACCTTTTCGATCTGGGCACGGTATACGAAAGCGCTGGCACCTTCGACAAGGCCACCGATCTTTTCACCAAGGTCGTGAAGCTCGATCCCAAGCGCGTCGAGGGCTTGCTCGCGCTCGGCCGCGTGCAGATCGAAAGCGGCAATACCCAGAGCGGGCTCGAATATTTAACTCGCGCGCAGGCCATGTCCATCGAGCTCAACGACGAGGCCGCCCACGCACAGGTCCTGCAAGCCATGGGTGTGGCTTACTCTTCATTGCAGAAGCCCGACGAGGCCCTCAAAAATATCAACGAGTCGCTGGTCATCAAAACCCGCCTGGGTATGAAAAAAGGCATCGCCGACAGCCTGCAGATGATGGGCTCCATCTACGACGGCATGGGCAAAGTGGATCTGGCCCTCAAGAACTACAACGATGCGCTGAAAATCCGCCGTGACATCGGCGACCAGCAGGGCACCGCCAACGTGCTCAGCGATCTTGGCGATTTCTATGTCGAGCGCGGCAAGTATGACGAGGCCCTGCGCCTCTTCAAGGAATCGCTCAAATCCCAGGTCGAAGTTCACAACGAATCCATGCAGGGCCAGGTCGTCAACAATATTGGCAACACCTATCTCGCTAAAGGCGATTTCGACAACGCCCGCATTTATTTCGAACAGGCGTTGCAGGTCCGCCAGAAACTCAAAGTTCCTTCTGACATCGCCGACACCTTGCACAATCTCGCGGAAACTTCCATGCGCACTGGCCAGTTCGATCAGGCCCAGGAGCAATATTTAAAGGCACTCGAAATTCGCCGCACCCTGGGCGACCAGCGCGGCGCAGCCATAGAATCCTCCGGCCTCGGCGTGCTTTTCGGCTATCAAGGCAGATTCGGCGCGGCCATCAGCGCGCAGGAAGACGCTCTCAAAGGTCTGAATAACGCCCAGGAAAAAGGTTTCTGGTCCACGGAAGTCTTGACCGCCTATGGCCACGCACTCGCCCAGGCTGGCCGCACGGAAGAAGCCGCAAAAAAACTCAACGAAGCCATGACCTCTGCGTCGCAGGACAAGAGCTTGCCGCAGATTGCCACCATCCGGAGCTATCAGGGAGACAACGCGCTGTACTACGGCGATTTGGCCGCCGCTTCCTCTGCTTACGCCGAAGCCCTGCAGTCCGCCTCGAAAATCGGCGATGCCCACATGATCTTGCTGACCAAAACTAATTCCGCCAAGGCCGCTGTGCTCCAGGGGAAATTTGCCGCCGCCGCTACCTCACTCAAGTCTTTCGGCGAACAAGCCGACGCGCTCGGCTTGAAATATCTTTCCACGCAATGTCTGGTGTTGCGCGGCCAGGCCCTCATCGGCATGAAGGATTACGCTGGCGCCCAGAAAGATTTGAATACCGCCGCGTTGCGCAGCGACAAACTTGGCCTGCGCGAGCTCCGCGCCGCGAGCCAATATCAACTCGGCCGCGCGCTCGAGCTTTCCGGCAAAGCGCCGGCCGCCGCTGGACACTATCAGGAAGCGTTGCGCGCCGCGCAGGATGTGCAGAAAGAAGCGCAAACCGATCGCCTCAGCAAGCGCGCCGATCTGGCCCCAATTTTTAATGTGCCCAAATCTTGATGTGCAGGTCAGTAGCTAAATCGCCGCTTCAGTTCCCCTGCCCGGAAAGCGCCACCACCTGGTGGTTAAACAACGCATTGTCGCTGATGTTCACCGCGCCAAATCTCTGGCCTTTCGCTCGCGGCGAAAACTTCACATCAATCCTGCAGTTGTGCCCGGGCGTTATGGATAGCCCGGCGACGCACGTCGTCGTGCTCGCAATCGCATAATCGCCGTTCACGTTCACGCTATCGAGAACCAGCGGTGTCGTCCCCGAGTTCGTTACCGTCACCGATTTCACCGCGCTCGTCGTTCCCACTTTTTGCGTGCCGAACGCCAGCGCATTGGGATTCAGCGTGGCCCGCGGATTAATCGCCGTGGCTTTCAACGGCACCGTTTGCGGACTTCCCGCTGCGCTGTCGGTAATCACCAGCGAAGCGTTGGCCGCCCCCGCCTGGTCGCGATTCGGGAAGAAGGAAACAAATACGATACAAGTTTTTCCCGCTGCCAGAGATGAGGGACACAACTCCAGGTCGAAGAAATCCTGGTAGAACGTTCCTGTGTGTGCAATCGCGATGCTGGAAATGCGCACCGCCGCTGTCCCGGTATTTTTCAGCGTCACCGTCTTCACGCCCAGGAATCCCAGCGGCACCTGCCCGAAATCTAGGCTCGTCGGCGAAATCACCAGTGTCGACGCCGCGCCATTCACCACCTGCGTGACCGCCGTGGAAGTTCCGCCGTTGAAATTGGTGTCTCCGTTGTATGTCGCCGTGATTGTGCGCGATCCGCTGGTGCCGAACGTCAGGCTGCAACTGCCCGCTCCCGCCGCCAGCGTGCCGGTGCAATTTTCGCCCGTTGATGCCGAAACTTTCACAGTGCCGGTCGGCTTGGTAACGCCCGAGACCGTGAAGCTCACTGTCACCGCCTGCGCAATGGCCGATGGATTCGGCGTGTTCGTCGTGATCGCCACCGTGCTGTTCGCTTTCGTCACCGTCAGCCGCGTGCTGGTGTCGCTCACCGCTCCAAAATTCGCATCGCCCGCGAACGCGTAAGTGATCGTGTAAGCCGTCGTCGCTGCTGGAATCGTCGCCACCGGAAACGCCGTCGTGAACGTTCCGCCGCTGCCGATGGTAGCCTGCTGGCTGGCACCGTTGATCGTCACCGTCACTTTTTCTCCGCCTGCCGGGAATCTATTTCCACTGCTTAGTTTCCCGCCCAGGGTTATCGAAGCCCTCCCATACGTCACCGTTTGCGACGGCGTCAACCCGCTGAAGCTCAGGGACGACAGTGCCTGTACCGTTATGTTCGCGATGGACAGCACCTGCTGGTTCGACGCCGTCACGCTCCCCGCGGAGATATAGCTTCCCGCGGAAGAAGACGCGCTGCGCACGTGTACGCTGAACGACGCGCTGGGCGCCACATTTCCAAACGAACAATTCAGTACCTGCGCGCCCACCGCTCCGGTAATCGCGCACGTTCCCGGTCCCGCGTAGGCCGGAGTAATGGACCAGTTGACATTCGTCCCCGCCGGCAGCGGATCATTCAACTTCGCCGCATTCGCCGTGGCCGCCGAACTGTTCACGATGGCAATCGTGAATCCAATGGGGCTTCCCGCCGTCACCGTCGCGGCGTCTGGTGTGCTCGTCACCGTCACGAATCCCGCTGTCGCCGGCGGAATTGCCACTACCACGTCGTTGAATACTTTCGTTTTTCCGCCGATTCCCGCATCCACCTTTTTGTTCGGATCGTAAAAAGTGGTGATGTCAAAAACGAACTGGCAGAAAATCGCCGGATTCGTTGGGGTCCCCGGATTTCCAACCTGCATCGCCGTTGCGCAATTCGTGCCGTAGGGCGAATTCGGCAGCACGAATCCGTCCGGATCGTCATACAAACGCGGTGTGCTTCCGGTGTAAGGCGCCGGCGGAACGAAATGATCGTTGTTCCACGTAATGGTCCAATCCACCGGTCCCGTGTACCACGCCGGATTCGGCTCCGTCCCTGGCGTCTGGAAGAAAACGTTGTAGTGCACGCAATTTCCATTCGCGTACGGGTAGCACAGCGGCACCACCGCGTCGCCATTCATCCGCGTCTGGTAGGTGAAGAATGATTTAAACCGGCAATCGAAATCCTGTGCCGGCGTTGCGCCCGCGGGGCACAATCCATCCGCCACGTTCGGCGGAACTTCCGTGGCCTGCACCGTCAGCGTGAACGGCGTGTTCACCGCCGCCACTCCCAGCGCAATCGCATGCGCGTTGGGATCGAGGCAAGGATTTGCCGCCGTGGGATTCGGGTTCGACGGACAATTGTAAGTGGCCATCTCCGTCACATTCGTTCCCACCGGGAACGGCAGAGTGATAATTTGCGGCGGCGGTGCGAATGAAGCCGTCACCGCTTGCGAAGAATTCATCGTCACGCTGCACGCGCCGTTGCCCGTGCATGCCCCCATCCATCCTGCAAACGTGGATGGCTGGATCGCCGAAGCTGTCAGATTTACAACCGTCCCGGCTGTGTAGTTGGCGGAACACGTTCCGGAGGCTACGCCCGCTGTCTCCGTGCACTGAATTTGCTGGAAATTATCGAATACCGATCCACTTCCCGTTCCAATCAGCGAAACCGTCAGCGTGAAGCTTCCCACCACCGGATTCACGGTGAGCGCCGTGCTGTTGTTGCTCACGGGACCGAATATCGAGTCGCCCGCGAAGCTGTACGTGATGGGATACGCGGTAGCCGAGGCCGGGATTGTTGCCGTCGGGAACGAAACTGAAAATGCCCCGCCGGTCCCGATCGTCGCCGCGCGCACAACGTTACTTATCGTCACGGAAACCGTTTCACCCGCCGCCGGAAACGCATTGCCGTTGCCGATAACGCCGCCGAGTGTCAGCGCGCTGGTTCCCGCGGAAATCGCCTGCGAGGGTGTTAGCCCGCTGAACGTCGCCGTGACGGCCTGCACCGTGATACTCGCAATCGAAAGGATTTGCTGGTTGCTGGCCACCACGGTCGCCGAATTGGTCACCGCTCCTACCGAAGAAGACGGGCTCTGCACGTGAATGTTGAAAGACGTGCTGGGCGCCACGTTACCGAACGAACAATTTAGCACCTGGCTCCCCACGCCTCCCGTGATGGAGCAGGTTCCGGGCCCGCTGTACGCCGGAGAAATACTCCAGTTCAATCCTGAAGCTCCCGGCAGCGCGTCGTTCAACGTCGCGTTGTTGGCTGTGCCTGCCGAACTGTTGGTAATCGCAATCGTGAACCCGATCGGGTTTCCCGCCGTCACCATTGCTGCGTCTGGCGTGCTCGTCACCGTCACAAATCCCGCGTTGGCTGGCGGAATGGCCACCACCACATCGTTGAACACTTTTGTTTTTCCGCCGATGCCCGCATCCACTTTCTTATTCGGATCGTAGAAAGTCGTGATGTCGAAAACAAACTGGCAGAAAATTGCCGGGCTCGTCGCTGTCCCCGGATTTCCGGTTTGCATCGCTGTGTTGCAGTCCGTTCCGTAGGGCGAATTCGGCAGCACAAATCCGTCGGGATCGTCATACAACCGCGGCGTGCTTCCGGTATAAGGAGCCGGCGGCACAAAATGGTCGTTATTCCAGGTGATCGTCCACTTCACTGGCCCCGTATACCAGGAAGGATCGGGCTCTGTTCCCGGCGTCTGATAAAAGACCGTGTAGTGGATGCAATTGCCGTTCGCGTACGGGTAGCACAGCGGCACAATCGTGTTGCCGTTGCCCAGCGTCTGGTACGTGAAGAAAGATTTAAACCGACAATCGAAATCCTGCGACGGCGTGGCTCCCGATGGGCACACTCCATCGCCCACATTCGGCGGCACTTCCGTGGCCTCGACCGTCAGCGTGAACGGCGTGTTCACCTGGGTGATTCCCAAATCCAACGCATGCGCGTTGGGATCCAGGCAGGGATTGTTCGGCGTCGGCGCGGGATTCGTTGGGCAATCATACGTGGCCATCTTGTCCACGTTGGTGCCGGCAGGGAAGGGTAGCGTAATAATTTGCGGCGGCGGTACGAAAGAGGCCGTCACCGATTGCGCGGAATTCATCGTCACACTGCACGGGCCCGTGCCGCTGCAAGCCCCCAGCCAGCCCGCGAAAGTGGACGGCTGCGTCGCGGACGCCGACAAACTCACCAGTGTTCCCGCCGGATAAGTCCCGGAGCACGTTCCCGAAATTACTCCCGCCGTATTGATGCAATCAATTTGCTCGGAAGTATCGGTCACCGAACCATTGCCCGTTCCAATCAACGAAACATTCAAGGTAAAGGCCGAACCTGTGGGCACAAATGTTGCCGACACTCCCTGATTGCTGTTCAGTGTCACGCTGCACTGAGCCGCTCCCGTGCATGCGCCGCTCCAGCCGTTAAACGTTGTCCCCGCCGCCGGTGTGGCCGTCAACGTAACGACAGATCCACCGGTGTAGCTCGCCGAGCAGGTTCCCGAAATCGTCCCGCCGGTCGTGGTGCAGTTGATGGAACCCAAATCGTCCGTGACCGTTCCCGAACCCGTGCCTAGATCCGTAACCGTCAACGTGGACGAACCGAAGGTTACATTCACCACCGTCAGCACCACCGACGTCGGATTGTACGTCGCGCTCCAGCCCAATCCTGCCGGCAGCGCCTGCGAATTAATGGCCGCGAATTGCCCGCTGATGGCGCCCGAAGTGATGACCGTATACTGTTGTCCCGCCGCAGGTACGAATCCGTTGCGCAGCACGATATCCAGAGTGCCGGCCAGCGTCGCCGTGCCCGTATTCTGCATCTGGGAATACTGCGTGACTGCAGTGGTCCCTCCAATGGCCACTTCGAAACGCCCGGTGGAGCTTTGCGTGAAATTCGCGGTGCTCACCGCGCCGGGATTCGGCGCTCCATTAATACCAAACAGGCCGCCGTTTGAAAAAGTCGCACCGCTCATCGCCAGTGGGAACGCCGCATTGGCGGTGATCGCCCCCGCGGTGCTGTTATTCACCACCAGCCCGTTGTTGCCCAACTGCCCCGCTCCCTGAATCGTGTTGTTTACATTCATCACCTGCCCGGCGTTGACATTGCGGAGTACCGGCTGCCCGTTTCCTGTGGCTTGGCTCATGCTGATTATGCCGCCGCCCGTCAACGTCACCGCGCCGTTGAAATCCAGAAACGTGTTGGCACCGTTGGCAATCACGGAAATCACGCCCGTGTTGTTGATTGTGCCGCGCAGCATCGTTTCGGTGCTGTTGGATACCGTATAGGTCCCTACCAGGGTCAAAATTCCCTGGGTCGTGCCATCCAGTGTCGGAACGCCCGACCCCGCCACCGATCCGCCACCTGCAGCCGTCAACGTTCCACCCTGAATATTCGCGCTGATAAGCTGGATTGATGAGCCTCCACCGGTTGCCAGCAGGTTCGCGGTTTTGTTGATGACTGTCACCAAAATCTGCAGCGTCCCGCCGGCGCTGGCTTCCACCAGGCCCAGATTTGTGACCGTTCCGTTGTTGAAGGCCAGCGGGAAACTGCCGTTGGCATTGATCACGCCACCAGCCTGGTTGCTGATCACCAGCCCGTTGTTGCCGAACTGTCCCGAGCCTTGAATAAGGTTATTCACGTTGTTCAGGCTGCCGGCATTGGCATTGCGCACAATGGGCTGGCCGTTGCCGGTCACCTGGTTCAGCGTCACCGTGCCGCTGCCCGTCAAAATCACCGGGCCGCTGAAGGTAAGAAAAGTGTTGGCGCCGTTGGCAGTCAGCGAAATCAAACCGGTGTTGCTGACGGTACCCAGAACGATAGCTTCTGCGCCACTGGGAATCGTGTACGTACCGGCTATCGTCAGCGCTCCCTGCGTCAAGCCGTCGAGAATTGCCGTGGCCAGGTTACCCAGAAATGCGCCGCCTGCGGATGTGATCGTCCCGCCTTGAACGTTCGCGCCCGAGAGCAACTGCACCGCCGAGCCCACGCCCGTAGCCAGCAGTGACGCGGTTTTGTTGATGAACAGTACGGAGATCTGCAATGTTCCGCCCGCCGTAGCTTCGATCAGTCCGAGGTTCGTAACCGTTCCACTGTTGAACGCCAAGGGGAAAGCGCCGTTGGCGTTAATCACGCCGCCGGCCTGGTTGTTGATGACCAGTCCGTTGTTGCCGAATTGGCCTGAGCCTTGAATCAAATTGTTCACGTTGTTCAGAATTCCGTTATTGCTGTTGCGCACGATGGGTTGACCGTTGCTGAGTCCTTGGCCCAGCGTCACCGTGCCGCCGCCCGTCAGCGTCACCGCGCTGTTGAAGGTCAGAAAAGTATTGGCGTTGTTGGAAAGCACGGAGATCAGCCCGGAGTTGTTGATGGTCCCGGAGACCACCATTTCCGCTCCGTTGGCCACCGTATACGTGCCCACGATGTTCACGGCCCCGACGGTTGCTCCATCGACGGATACTGCGGCTCCGTTAACGTTGCCGAGAATCCCGCCTGCCGCAGTCTTTAGCGTTCCGCCATGGATGATTGTGCCGGACCCCAGTTGAATCGCAGAATTGCTGCCGGTGGCCAGCAGTGTTGAGTTGCTGTTGTTGATGGTGACGGAGACCTGCAGGGCGGCGCCCGCGGACGCCTCGATCAGGCCCTGGTTTGTCACCGTTCCGCCGTTGAACTGCATGGGAAACGCGCCGTTCGCGTTGATTGTGCCGTTGACCTGGTTGGTGATCCCCAGGCCGTTATTTCCGAACTGTCCCGAGCCTTGCATCAGGTTGTTTACGTTGTTCACGGATCCGCTGTTGGCGTTTCGTAGAATTGGTTGGCCGTTGGAGATAGCCTGGCTCATCGTCACTGTGCCGCCGCCGGTGAGCGTTACCGCCCCGCTGAACGTCAGGAAAGTGTTGGCGCCGTTGGCAAGCACGGAAAGCAGCCCGGCATTATTGATCGTTCCGGACACCACTGTTTCGCTTCCGTTGCCGACTGTGTAAGTGCCGGTAAGCGTCACCGCTCCCTGGCTCGTGCCATCCACGATTACCGTGGCCCCGCCCGAACTGCCGATCAGGCCTCCCGACGTGCTGCTGATCGTCCCGCCTTGAATGTTGGTGCTCCCCAGGAATCGCACTGTGGAGTTCGTTCCGCTCGCGGAAATCGTTCCGTTCTTGTTCAATATGCTGACGTTGATGTTCAGTGTTGCGCCGGCGGTCGCTTCGATCAGGCCGGTGTTGGTGATTCCCCCGCTGTTGAAGCCCAGAGGCTGGGTGCCGTTTGCGTTGATAATTCCGTTGGTCTGGTTGGTGATCACCAGCCCGTTGTTGCCGAATTGTCCGCCGCCCTGGATCAGGTTATTGACGTTGGTAATGGATCCGCCGTTGGCGTTTCGCAGAATGGGTTGCCCGTTGCCGGTTACCTGGTTCAGCGTTAGCGTGCCGCCGCCCGTTAGCGTCACTGCTCCATTAAACGTGAGGAATGTGTTGGAGTTGTTCGCCACTACGGTGATCAGCCCCGCGTTCGAAATCGTCCCCGCCACCACCAGCTCTTCGCCAGTCCCCACCGTCAGGCTGTTGCCTGCGTCAATCGCCAACCCGCCGATGGACGCAGTCACATCCAGCGTCACTGAGGAAACAGGCGAGTGCGCGTTGTTGATGCAAACATGTGCTCCGCTTGTCGGTATCGCTCCGGTGCTCCAGTTGGCCGGCACACTCCAGTTTCCGACCGCCCCACCAACCCAGATCACGTCACCCGGTGAACAGCTGCTCCCCGCCGCCGTAGTGAAGTTCGCGGTCACCGTTTGTGCCGCATTCATGGTGACCGTGCAGGTTCCGCTGCCGGTGCACGCTCCCGCCCAGCCGCTGAAGATAGATCCGCCCGCCGCTGTCGCCGTCAGTGTTACCGTCGCTCCCGAGTTGTACGTATGCGTGCAAGGGCCCGGCGCAGTGCAATTGAACGTCGCGCCATCGCTCAGGCTTCCCGTTCCGTTTCCGGTGAAGTTCGTCGTCAGCACGAATCCGCCGGCCTGGCCGAGTCCCGTCAGTTGCACCGACTGCGTGCTTTCCGACATACCCAGCGAATCATCTACAAAGGTGATGACCGCATTTTTCGTTCCCGTGCTCGCGGGCTTGAACGTCAGATACACGATGCAATACGTTCCCGAGGGCAGCACGCCGCCCAGAGAACTGCAGGCCGGCCCGTCCCCATTCGAAGCCACTTCCTGAAAATCCGCCGAGTTCAATCCGCCGATGCTGTAAGTGAAGTTCATCGGTGCGCCGCCATCATTCACGAGGATGGGCTCGTGCGTCGTTGTCGCCACGTTCACCGGTGTGCTTCCAAAATCCTCCGGAAAAAAGGGCACACCAGCAATCGGTGGCGCCACCAGGAAACCGTACGAAGCTATGGCACCAACTTGTGGATTGTGCTGGTTGCCCGCAGAACCGCCGGAGCTGTACGCGCCGGTTTCCGCGCCGTTCACCGCGTACGCGTACACCACGTGGAATCCCGGCGCGATCGTGTGCGTCGGTGTCCCGAAGAAAGTATTCGATCCGATGGCGCCCCCGAACTCCCACACTCCGATCTGCGAATCGATCTGGTAATACACCACGTAGGGCAGCGCGCCATCCAGCCCATTAGTTACATGAAAGGTGAACGACGGGATAACGGTCGTAGTGGTGTTGAACGAAAATGGCTGAATCGTGGTCGCCAGCCCGTTCGCTCGCGTGCCATTTTCGGTAATGGAAATAACGTTTCCCGCGGTCCGGTTGGCGCCATACACGGTTCCGTTGATGGGATCCACGGCCACCTGGCCCGTCGCGTTACCCGCCGCCCCCGCATTTATCGTGGCCAGAGTTGTCTGCGCAATTCCATCAATGACCACGATCGCGCTCGCCGCCAGCCCCGTCTGTTCCTGCACATAAACTTTGTTGGTTGCCGGGTTCACCGCGATCGCCACCGGCGTGCCGGTCACTTGAATGTTTACAAAATCATTTGCCGTGCCATCAATGATCGTGATGCTCCCGTTGTCCCCAGTGCCGGCATTGGCCACAAAAATCTGGTTGGTGGCCGCATTCACCGCCACCGCCGCTGGCTTAATTGCATTGGGATCCTGAATCGCTATCAGGTTCCCGCCAAAAAATCCGCTCGCGCCCTGAATGGCGTCCACTTCTCCACCCGTGCACGTCACATAAACCGTATTCGTCTGCGTGTTCACATCCAAAGCCGTCGGCGGTCCACCGGCGTTCCCGCACACTCCGGTGCTGAAGCCGTGCGGCGCCGCTCCATCATCAATTTCCATCGTCTGGTCGGAAAAAATTGCGTACGCCATGCCCGTCGCTGGATTCGTTGCCCGCGCAATCGGCGAGGCGCTCGAATTTCCCCAGCTACTGCTGCTCGGCGTAAAGCTCGACGGAAATCCAAATTCCACATTTTGTCCCGACGCCGAGCCATACACTTGCCGCAACACCGGATTCACCGCCAGCGAGTCTGGCGAAGCCGGCGTCCCCACCGCCTGCGTGTGCGTAGTATTCGTCCCGCCGTCGATAATCGTTACGGAGTCACTGTTCAGGTTCGCCACGTAAATCAGATTCTGCGCAGGATCAATCGCCAGCGCCGTCGGATTCGTTCCTGTGGTCACCGTGGCAGAGATCGCGTTGGTCGCGCCGTCAATCACGCTCACGTTATTGGCGCCAAAATTCGCGACGTACACCTTGTTTGTCGCCGGATTTACCGCCACCGCGAACGGCTGGCTCGGCGTCGTAATGGTGTTGCTCGCATTGGCCGCGCCATCTACCACCGCTACGGTACTCAACCCCGTCAGCGGATCCGTCGCCGCCGCATAAACTTTGTGCGTCACCGGATTCAGCGCCACAGCCGAATTCGCGCCCGCGCCGGTAGTCAGCGCCGTCACCGCCAGTGTCCCGCCGTTCACCGCGGTCACGTCGCCGCCTTTAATGGACGAGTACGCAATATTCGTTTGCGGATCCACCACCATCGCCGCCTGGCTCGCGCCCCCGCCCGTCGCCACGCTCACACTCGAAAACGTATTGTCCACGCCGTTAAAAACCGTGACCGTGCCCGAAATATCCGCGTTCCCCGCGTTGGCCACAAAAATCTGGTTGGTCAGCGGATTCACCGCCACCGCCGACGGCCCGGTGCCGAATCCCGTCACCGTTTGGGGCGTATTCGTGGCCCCATCAATCACCGTCAGATCGTTCGAACCAAATCCCGGCACATAAATCTTGTCGGTCACCTCATTGATCGCGATGGACCGCGGCGTCGTACCCACATTCACGCTGGTCAGCACCGTGTTCGTGCCCGCGTCGATCACCCACACTTTTCCGTCGCCCAGGTCCGCCACATAAACTTTGTGGGTTACATGATTGATGGCCATCGCCTGGGGATTCGCGCCCACCGAAAGCGTCGCCACCTGTTGCCAGTTCCCGCTTCCGTTCAGCGTAAAAATCGAAACATTGTTGCTTCCCGAATTGCTGACGAATAATTTCCCCGTCCCGTTGGGGTCCACCACGATCGCGGTCGGCTGTATTGCGTTGGCATCGCCAAAAGTTTGCTGGAATGCCGAGCCATTCGGTCCCGACGGCGAAACAGGGAAGTACACGCTCACGTTGTTGCTGCTGCCGTTCACTACGAACACGTTATTCAAATACGTCGCCATCCCCGCGGAACCGCTGGTCCCCGGCGCGAAACTCGCCCCCACTTGATTCGTTTCGGCGTTGAGGATCGTCAGGCTGCCGTCACCCTGCGTCACGTAGACATAATCTTCGGTGGGATTTACCGCCATGCCTAAAATCGGTTTGGTTGGATCGTTCGGAGGAACCGTCGTCGCCACATTTTGGGCATTAGCCATCGTCCCCGAAATCCCCAGTAGGCCCAGACACAAAATCCCCAGCGCCAAAGTTCGCGCGGCCTTCATCAGTTTCGCCGGCCCCGTGGCGCACGCGCCCTCCAGCCCCACAGCCCATCCGCAACCACTACGCGTCACACACCGAGGGTCTTGCGACATCCAGCCTCCTTGGATTCCATGTTCCAATTGCAGCGCTACTGCTCCGGTTGCCCTGGTATTACGGCGTTTATCAGCCCATGCGGGAACAAATCTGGGAGAAGCGAGACCGGTTTTTGTAACCTTTTGTAGTCCTAACCGTGTCCTTCCGTGGGCCCAGACAGGAAAAATCTTGCACACAAATCCTGTCGCTTGCTCGGGCCGGGCTGTCAGCGCCGCGTAAGATTCTTTTTCACCTTGTAAACAAACGTTTTATCCCGGCCCGTCGGTCCCAGAGTGAGGAACACTAAAGACTGAAGGCGGTAGGGGTGGATATATGAAGCATTTTGATAGCCCGCGACGAAGATAACGCTAGGAATCAGGTGTCGGGCATGAAGCTTTTGCGCAAACGAGGGCACACGGTGGTCGTTGCGGAAAAATAGGAGCGAAGTTCTGGTGGCGTTGCCAAGAAAGACTTCGATGTGGTGCTGATGGACATCCAGATGCCAGAAACGGACGGCCTCCGCAGTCCATCCGCAAGCCTGAGTTGGTGACCGGGAAGCATCTGCCCATAGTCGCCGTGACCGCTAAAGCCATGGCCGGCGACAAGGAACTGTGCATGGAAGCTGGATGGATGGTTACTGAACTAAGCCGCTCTCGGTGAGCGAACTCTACTGCTCGATAGACTCTGTGGCGGCTAGTTCGGCTACAGCAAGCGAAAGCATCAATGTGAACTCCTAATCTCTTTCTCCGGCGCGCTGCTTGAGAGTTGAGCGCAAATTAAAATTGCGCAACAGGCGATGCAGATAGTTTGTGTGGACACCCAGAAGGGTTGCGGCGGCGGTTACACTTCCGCCGGACTGGTCTATGGCCTTCACAATGAGTTGTTTCTTGAGCTTACGAAGGGCGTCGTGATATTTGGCCGGCGCGCTGCTTGTGGTCCTGGCCGTTTCCAAAATGCTCTCCGGGAGGTCTTCCGCTAACACCCTGTCTGAGGAACCGACCACCACGGCGCGCTCCATGGCGTTTTCGAGTTCACGGACGTTACCAGGCCAATCGTACTGCGTCAGAAAGGCCATCGCTTCGCGGGAAATGGGCATTGCGTTGCGCTTGCAATGTTTGGAATAACGAGCGGAAAAATGTTCGGCGAGCGCGGGGATGTCTTCGGGATGTTCACGCAGCGGCGGAAGGGTGATGGAGATCACGTTGAGACGGTGAAAGAGATCGGCGCGAAAAGATTGCTCGCGCGCAGCCTTGGGCAAGTCTCTGTTGGTGGCCGCTAGGAATCTGACGTTGATTTTGATGGGACGAGTGCCACCGACGCGCACAAATTCCCGTTCCTGCAGAACGCGCAGCAGCTTGGCCTGGAGAATAGGAGAGAGCTCCCCGATCTCATCGAGGAAAATTGTGCCGCCCTCGGCAACTTCCAGGAATCCTTTTTTCTGGGCCATGGCGCCAGTGAACGCGCCCTTTTCGTGACCAAACAATTCACTTTCGAGCAATGTTTCGGAAAGGGCCGCGCAGTTGAGAGCAACGAAGGGCTGCGATTTCCGTGGACTGTTGTTGTGAATCGCGCGGGCGGCCAGTTCTTTGCCCGTGCCGCTTTCGCCGCAGATCAACACGGTGGAATCGCTGGGCGCCACGCGCTTGATGAATTGATAGACGGACAGCATGCGGGCGCCGCGTCCCACCATATCGTGGCGCAGGCTGACCTCGGCTTGTAAACGCTGGTTTTCGCTTCCGAGGCGCTCCAACTGGCGAGCGTTTTCGATTCCGACGACCAACAGGCCGGCGATAGCGGAAAGCAACGGGAAATCATCCTCGGACAGCGCGGTCGTTGCGGTGCTGGACTCCAGATAAATAAGTCCGACAATTCTTTCGTTGGAAATCATGGGCACGCAAAGCCTGGTACGTTGCTCGCCGACTTGGTCGACCGCATCGCGGCCAGAAGCGTTTAGAAACACGGCCCCGCTGTCGAGCAACGAAACTCTTTCTTCGATAACGCGCCGCACGATTTTCTGGCTTATGGGCACCGCATGGTCGGCCCCGAGTGTGCGGTCCCACGACACCTGCGAGCGGATTTGTGACGAATCATCTTCGGTGAGGAGAATGGCGCCTCGTTCGGCAGGAATGACATCGAAAATCATGGCGAGGACCTGCCAGGGAAGCGCGGCCTCGTCGCGCATGGAGCTGAGAGCCCTCGAGATCTGCTGCAAGGTGTTCAGGCTGCGCGCCTCCCGCGTGGATTGTGGCAGCGCCGCCAAAGACGGGGCATCCAGACTGCGGAGCTCGTGAGGACTAAACTGCAGGACCTGGCAGTTCAACGGATCCGGCGCGGTTAGTTGGACGGGACTGCCCACGGCGGCTGGGCGTTTCTCTCTCTCCAACAGAAAAGCCGAATTTCCCACCGCAATTTGATCTCCTGCCTCCAATTCGCGATCTTTGACGGGCATGCCGTTTACGAATGTTCCCAAGTGACTTTCGAGGTCGGTCAACACGATCTTGCCGTGGCGTGTTTCGATCATGCAGTGATGTGGAGAGACAACGGAGTCCTCGAGACGAATGGTGTTGGCGGCGTCGCGGCCGATGGTCAGTCGTGCAGATAAGGGAAATTCGGTTTTTCGCAGCGAACCACGTATCACCAGTAGTGTAGGAGGCAAGAGCTGGCCTTTCGGAACTTTGAAAAGTGTGGGCATCATTCTAGCCACAAGCGGCGGTCGCCGCCATAGTAGAAGTCTATCCAAACAGATAGAGACCTATCCGAAAGGCTTGTCGCCCTTTCCGACTCGGAAGGCGGCGCACTGCCCATTTCAGAACGCCCTAACTCCTCAGAATTCCATGCTTTGGCGCAACGATGGCAGTCGTCAAAAAGAAAATACTTTGCGAGAGACCGCTTTCAGACGGTATGACGGCCGCCCCGGCAACCGAACGGATAGGGGATCGGAAGGCAGATTCCGCGAGCCCAGTCTCCCTGGATCAAAGATACTCGCCCCGCCTCGTTGTCCTATCAAGAGATACGGGTTATTTCGGCGAAGATCGTGAAAATTTGTCGAATGGCACGACGGATGCATTTGTCGATGGCGTTAAGCGGTTCGAGGAAACGATTTGCTGGGGGTGGCCAATGAAATTGAAAAATATATTTCGCACGCACGTAGTCGCAATCGGATTCGCCGCGGCGTCATTACTGGCGGGCACTGCGCCGGCCCAGGAAATTGATAACACCGTTTGGCGGGATAGCGCCGATGTTGAAGTTTTTCGGCAACCCGCTCGCGTGGCAGTCGTCAATAAGTCGGACGACGTTGCGACGTCCTCAGCCCAGACTGAAACACAATCGGCTACTGCTCAACCGATTCTGAGCCAAGAAGCGATTGTTTTTGGCGGGACTGTAAGAGAGGGATGGCTGATCGGAATGTCCATTCTCCTGATGTCACCGGCCGCAGTATTGGTGCTGTCCAAGGTGCGACGTGCAAGGTACAGCACGACTGTACGCGCATACCACGACAAGAGGAGCAACGCCCTTTATTAGTTTTTCGAAAGACACGCGTGGTAAATTCGCGAAAAACGTCGACCACATCGGAATCTTTCGACGAGATCCATTCCTTCCCCAGTACAGCGGTATTCGATGCCTTGCCCGGCGGCAAAAATCTGCGATGCCGCCTAGGCATGGTTACTCCTGGCTTCGGGCAAGCACTTCATAGCGCTGTTTGCGTTCCATGATATTTCGGCGATCGGCGCCATTAAGGCCCTTCGTGAAGCAGGACGACGCATACCTGCAGACGTTTCCGTGGTTGGCTTCGACAAGAATGAGCGGCTACGTTGGTACCAAGACAATTCTAAGTGGGTCGGCCCTAGGCCTTCTCTGACCACACCGCCAACTCATTGCCATTAGGATCCTTGAAGTGAAACCGACGGCCGCCTGGAAATGAGAATGCCGCCCTCGAGATTTGCCCTCCCGCTTCCAGCACTTTGCGCTCGGTGGCGGGCAGGTCATGGCCGTAAATTATAATAAGTGGGCCTCCGCTTACCGCCTGGCGGTCCTTAGTGAACCCGCCCGCAAGACGGCCATCCTCAAAAGCCGTATAGTCCGGGCCGTAATCCGTGAATTTCCACCCGAATACCTGTTCATAGAAAGCCTTGGTCTTGATGAGATCTTTTCCCGGAAGTTCGATGTAATCCACCTGGGCTTCGTTCGATTTCTTTTCCACGTTATTCGCTCCCGGTCCATGGCTTACGAAACAATGTGTAGCACAAAACTGACAGTGCCGGCGCAAATCTACTTCGCACTATCGCGAATGTTTTCGAGCACGCGAGCGTTTCTCGCTTGGGCATTGAAATTACGCCTAGAAAATGCCTTTGCCCTCCACGATCGTAATGTAGCGGTCGACGGGCAAGTCTGAGAATCTTTGGACCGCGGTAGAGGGGCCCGGCCAGTGAATTTCGAGCCAGTCAACCTTTGTGGCGGCGCCTAGCCCCAGCACTTGTCGCGGGTCGTGAGACGACAGATAGCTGCCCGCGCCGTTTTTCAGGCGCGAATATTTTTTTCCGCCCACCGACCAGATAATTCGTGCTCCGATGGCGTCGCGGTTACAGGTCACACCCTGCAACTGGAGTCCCAGCCAGTGGTTGCCTGCACCAGCCTGGTTCTGTAAAAGAACCGGCGCGCCCCCATTTACGCCGACGAGCAAATCCACGCGACCATCGTTGTCAAAGTCGCCCACCGCTAATCCGCGCGCAGAAAAATATTTTTCAAATGCCAGGCCAGCGTCCACGCTGACGTTAGTAAATTTCCCGTTTTTTTGCTGGAACAGCAGCAGAGGTTCGCGGTAGGTAACAGTCTGCGAACGTTGCGACACCATGTCGTCGGGATGGCCGTTGGCCAGAATCAGATCCAATTCTCCGTCGTTGTCGAAATCCAAAAAACGCAGTCCCCAGCCGCTCAAAAGGCGGGTGGCCTCGGCTATCGATTGCGAAGCCGCAATATCCACAAATGTTTCATTCTTCAAGTTACGGTACAGCGAAAATTTTTCCTGATCGATATTGGCGACGAACAAATCCTGCCAGCCTCGGTTACCCACATCGGCGGCGTCCACGCCCATGCCCGAACGCGCTTGTCCGCTCTCGCTGAAACCCACTTCAGCAGGAACAGATATTTCTTCCCAACGATTTTGCCCCCGGTTGACGAACAAAAAATTCTGCACTGTATCGTTGGCTACAAACAGATCCATGCGGCCGTCATTATTTATGTCCGTGGCTACCACGCCGAGCGCTTTGCCCATGCTTTTGCCGATGGCGGAGCGTTTGCCCACTTCGGTAAAGGTTCCGTCGGCGTTATTGTGAAAAAGATAGCTGGCCGTCGCACGAAACGCGCGAGGGATACAGTAGTATTTCCGGCCCGCACCGTTGTCACCGCAGGAAAGCCGGTCTTCCGGAAGATATCTCACGAAACTGCAAACAAATAAGTCCAGGCGCCCGTCGTTGTCATAGTCGAACCACACCGCGCTGGTGGTCCATCCATCAATTTCCACGCCAGCTTTCTTGGTCACATCCGTGAACGTGCCGTCGCCATTATTGCGATACAACCGCGAGCGGCCGCAGCCGGTCACGAACATATCCGGGTAGCCATCGTTATTAAAGTCCCCGACGGCCACGCCCATTCCGAACGATCCTCCGGTCACACCGGCGCGTTCGGTGACATCCGTAAAAGTGCCGTCGCGATTATTCTTGTACAGTGCGTTGCGGATGGGCTGCTTGGGCGTGAAAAATTCAGATGGGCCACTGTTGACGAGATATATGTCCATCCATCCGTCGTTGTCGTAGTCGAGGAAAGCGCAGCCGGGGCCCATGGTTTCCGGCAGATATTTTTGTGGAGAAGCAGCATTTTCGTGAATCCAGTGAATGCCGCTTACGGAGGGTTGAACTTCACGAAAAAAGGCGGGGCGCGCGGAGCTTTCACCGAGCAGTACGGCGCCCCCTGCGCCCGCCACAGCCCATAGGAATTCCCGTCGGTTGAACATCTGCGCGCCAAGCACCTGGACACTCAATCCTGCAAGAAAATGGCGGGCGGCAAGGCCCGCCGCACCTGTTGTGCGGCAGGCTAGTAGACCGTGCTCACCCCCAGCAAAGCAAATTTGACTCCTACCGTAGGCCCACCGAGGGGCCCAAAATATATTTTCCAATCTCCATGTTTACACGAAAAAGGCTCTATGGTAACGTTTGCACAACTCGAGGGGCCCCGAACGCCTTGTTCGGATTGGGGGATAAAACACAAAATGCGAAACCATTTGCGTCGCGCAACTCTCACCGCAGGAATTCTTGTTGCTGTGGCCGTCATGCTGCTGTTTCCAACTTTCGTTGGCGCACAAATTGACACGGGATCGATTGTCGGTACGGTCAGCGATCCGAGCGGCGCCGCCATCGCCGGCGCCAGCGTTGAACTCACCAACGAAGCCACGGGTGTCACGCGATCCGTCACGACCAACGGCGACGGCGCCTATCAGTTTACCGCCATTACCCCAGGCACCTACTCCGTGAAAGCCTCCTCGACAAATTTTGAAACCGCTGTGCACACGCATCTTGAGATTGACGTCCAGTCGCGTCCCGCAGTGGATTTTGGTCTCAAAGTAGGTCAGTCCTCGCAGGTCGTGGAAGTGAACTCGGCCACCCCGGTATTGATGACCGAATCAGCCGACGTAGGTGGTGTCATCCAGGCGGAACAGATTAACGATCTGCCTCTCAACGGTCGCCGCTATTCTGATCTTGCGCTCCTAGAAGCCGGCATCCAGCGCAATCAGGTGAACACCAACAACCAGGCGCCCGATCGCTTCAGCTCCAACGGCAACCTTGAAACGCAAAATTATTTTTCTCTCGACGGCATTGACAACAATTCCGGCTCGACCAATCTGCAGGAAAGTTCGGTACAGGTCATTCAGCCTCCGCCAGATGCCTTGCAGGAATTCCGCATACAGACGCGCACGTATTCCGCGGAGTTTGGCACCTCGGCCGGAGCGGTTATCAATGCCAGCGTTAAATCGGGAACAAACCAGTACCACGGTGACGTTTGGGAATTTCTCCGCAACAGCTCGCTCGATGCCAACTCCTACTTCAACAATCTCAATGGAGTTCCCCGCGGGCATTTCACCCAGAACCAATACGGCGCGACCATTGGCGGTCCCATCATTAAGGACAAGACATTCGTTTTCGGCGACTTCCAGATTTTTACCAGCCGCAAAGCCACGACCGTCCAGTCCGCCGTTCCGACGCCGTTGATGAAAACGGGTAATTTCACCGAGCTTCCGCAAACCCTGACGGATTCACCCGTGGCGGGACAGACGGGCTGCGTGGCTGGAAATATCGTTGCACCTGGTTGCATCGACAGCACTGCGAGCCAGCTGATTGCCCTGTTTCCGGATCCCAATATTCCCAGTCAGGTCGCTCTGGAAGGCGTTCCTGGCGGTTGGAGCGGAGCACCGAATTATCAATTCCAATATTCCGTGCCCAAGGACACCCAATCGTTTGATGTTCGTGTCGACCATACCTTAAATAATAGGAATCACCTGTTTGGACGGTACAGCCAATACATAATCAACAATCAAGACCCTCCCTGGACCAGCGATCCGGTAGCCGGTAACGGCGATTTCGCCACCGCCTACAACATTCATGAACGCTCGGTGGCCCTTGCCTGGGATGACACCATCAAGTCTTCTGTGCTTAACGAACTGCGGTTTGGCTTCAATCGCGATTATGCTCACAGCGACCCTATCGGTCTGCAGTTGGGCACTTCGCTGGCCCCCCAGTTTGGACTGAATGGAATTCCAGTGGGTGCTAACACCGCGGGCATCCCGCCGATCGAAATCAATGGCGTGACGCGCATCGGCACGTCGCCGTGGCGTCCGCAATTCCAGATTTCTCAAGTGTGGCAGGTTCTCGATAATTTGAGCTGGCTCAAGGGCAATCACAGCTTCAAATTCGGATACGAGTTCCGCCGCTCCAGCGATAATTTCTTGGATATCCGGGCTCCTCAAGGCGAAATCGGCGTCAACGGAATCTATACCGCCAATGGCAGTTTCGGCGTCCCTGACTTTCTATTGGGTGACGTTGACTCCACCGTATTTGTCACCCCCACCGTGGTTCATAACTACACCAACGGAAACAGTATCTACGGCCAGGACACCTGGCGGGTGCGCAAGGATTTGACCGTCACATTCGGGTTGCGTTACGAACTGTTTTCTCCGCTCCTGAACCGCCAAAATCAACTTAGCAACTTCAGCCCTGCCAATGGCGGTGAATTGGTTACCGCTTCTACCGATGCTTCCGGATGGTTCAATCGCTCACTCATTCATCCTGACAAGAATAATTTCGCGCCCCGCTTCGGCTTCAGCTACCATCCGTGGGAAAAACTCGTATTCCGTGGCGGTTTCGGCCTGTTCTACCAACAGGGTGTGCGCATTGGCTCTGAAAGCATTCTGGCTCTGAATCCGCCGTCCGTTATTTCCTTCAGCCTGGGGCAAGGGCTGGGCAGCAGCACGCCGGTGTTTCAATTGCAAAACGGATTTCCTATCGACGATTTCACCTCCACTACCGTCAGCCTTCCGCAATTGCAGATTCGCGCCCAAGATCCCAATCAAAGAACGCCTTACGTGGAACAGTTCAGCTTGGGGCCGCAATGGGAAATCACTCCAAATTTGTCGTTGGATGTGAGTTATGTTGGCAACTTTGCACGTAAAATGAACCGCCTGCGCGACGGAAACCAGGGGATTTTCACCGGTGCGTTCGATGGCAGCGGCAATCCCATCGATACTTATCCGTTTGCGAATCTCAACACTTCCGACAGCAGCGCGTCCGGCAGCCACGCATTTCTGGAACTGGCTACCAATGACGGAAATTCGAATTACAACGCCTTGTTGGTCTCCTTACGCCACCGCTTCACCAAAGGCCTGGCGTATGGGGTCAGTTACACCTGGAGCCACAATATTTCGGATTACGTGGATAACCTGACCGGCGGTGCGGAGCCGCAAAATTCCTATAACTACGCCGCCGAACGTGGCGACTCCATGTTCGATGTCCGCCAGCGCTTTGTCGGTTATCTAACCTACGAATTGCCTGTGGGCAGAGGAAAGCGCTTCCTCAATCAGGGTGGAGTCACGAGCTACATTCTGGGCGGTTGGCAGGCCAACACCATCGTCACCAAGCAAACCGGCAACACTATCCAGCTCTTCGCCCCCGACCAGAGCTTGTCGGGTGGGACGCATATTTCGCGTCCGGATTGTACCGGTGACGGTCGCGCCGGAGCTTCCGACGATCCTCGCACCGGGTTGTGGCTGAATCCCGCAGCGTTCGCGCTTCCGGCTCTGGGACAATTCGGAAATTGTGGCGTTGGCAGATACCACGGCCCCGGTTTTACGAATGCTGACATCAGCCTCTTCAAAATCTTCCCCATCAGGGAAGCGGTGCGCGTTGAATTCCGATCAGAGTTCTTCAATGCCTTTAACCACGCCAATTTTTCGAATCCCGGGTCGTTCTTTCCTTTCGGTTTCGGAATCATTTCCTCGACCGTCGGCGATCCTCGTGAAATCCAGTTCGGATTGAAGTTGTACTTCTAGGCTCTGTCGAGGCAACACGCTGCCGCGGAATTCCTTTTGTTGAATTCCGCGGTAGCGATGAATTCTTTAGCAACACCGTCTTCGTCAAATTCGCATGCCGCAGAATTCCAAAGTTTTTCTCAAGCTGAGGACACCCATGAAAATCACCACATTGGCAGCGCTGTGCTTGTTTTCAATTTCTTGCCTGTACGCCCAGACGCCCTACAACTCCACAGTGAAGCCCGCTGTTGTTCCGGTGGAGATACCCATAAACCGGGGATCCACGGCGCTGTGGCAGAGCCTTAAAAAGCTGCACACCCGCGCCAGCCTGATCATGGTTACAGCCCATCCCGATGACGAAGACGGCGGCATGCTCACCTATGAATCACGCGGCCAGGGCGCGCGGGTAACGCTGCTCACGCTGAATCGCGGCGAGGGCGGCGCCAACGTGATGTCTGCGAATTACTTTGACGGGCTCGGCCTGGTCAGAACCGAAGAACTGCTCGCTGCCGATCGCTACTACGGCGTGGACCAATACTGGACTCGCGTGATTGACTATGGATTTTCCAAAACGAAAGCCGAATCCATTTCCAAGTGGACGCATGATCGCGTGCTGGCCGACGTCGTGCGCGTAGTCCGCATGACCCGTCCGCTGGTTATCACTTCCGTCTTCGTCGGCGGACCCACCGACGGGCACGGCAATCACCAGACTGCGGGAGCCATGGCGCAGGAAGTGTTTAAAGCAGCCGGAGATCCCAACGCCTTCCCCGAGCAGATCGCAGCGGGCCTGCGCCCCTGGACGCCCCTGAAGGACTATGCCAGGACGCCGTGGTTCGGTAACGACGACGGGAAGATTTCTACCAACGTTGAAATTCCCGAAGGAACCTACGATCCCCTGTTGGGAATGTCCTATGTCCAAATCGCTCGGGAAGGACTCGGCTACCAGAAAAGCCAGACCGGCGGGGGCATGATTCCCAAGGCTGGCGCCATCAGCACCCCCTATCACCGTTTCGGTTCTGTATCGCCTGCCGGGGAAAAAGAAAACTCGTTTTTCGACGGCATAGATGTTTCCCTAGTTGGCATCGCCACCCTGGCCAAGAGCAGCAATCAGGATTTTCTGGTTTCCGGATTACGGCAGATCAACGATGTGGTCGAGAAGGCGATTGCGAATTTTTCGGCCGCGCACCCCGAAAAAATCGCCAGCCAATTGGCGCAGGGTTATAAAGAAATCGAAAAATTAATTGAACAAGTGAAGGCCAGCAAACTTTCCGCCGACGAAAAATACAATGTCACCTTTGAGCTGGAAACCAAGAAAGCCCAGTTCAACAACGCTCTTTCCGAAGCCCTCGGCCTTTCCGTTTCCGCCGTGATGGCGCCCGAGAAAGAACCCAATCCGCTGTGGGCCATGTTCATCGGCGATCCCGATACCACGCGCGTCGTAATCCCTGGGCAAAAATTTGGCGTGAAGGTTCACGTCGTTAGCCAGTCCGCACTGCCCGTGACCTTGAGCCATATGGAAATAAAAGCTGCCGACGGCAAGGATTGGAGCATCAGTGGCGCGGCCGCGGAACAATCGCTGCAGGAAGGTAAGCCCGTTGACGCGCGTTTCGATCTAAGCGCTCCTAAAGACGCCCAATTCACGCAACCCTATTTCAGCCGTCCGAATATCGAGCAGTCCTATTACGACATCTCCGACGAGAAATATTTGAACCATCCGCTCTCGCCGTACCCGCTGGCCGCCTGGGCGCAGTTCACATTCGAAGGAGTTCCTGTTCGCGTGGCGGAAGTGGTGCAGTCCATCAAGCGCGTCAACGGCTTTGGAGTCGTGTCCGAGCCCCTGGTGGTTGGCCCGGCCGTGTCTATCGCCATCAATCCCAAGGCGGCCATCGTGCCTCTGAGCGGCAAGGACTTCGCCGTCACTACTGCCATACGCAGTAACGTGAAAGGCGCAGCGAAAGGTACGGTCAAACTTGACCTGCCGGCGGGCTGGAAGAGTTCTCCCGTCTCAGCGGACTTCAGTTCCGTTAGTGACGGTGACGAGCAGTTCGTCACGTTTCAAGTCACCCCGGCAAATCTTGCCGAAAAAAGTTATCAGCTGACGGCCGTGGTGGAGTATGGCAGCGAGAAATACAAGCAAGGATATGAAGTAACCGGCTATCCCGGGCTGCGGCCAGATTATTTGTATCGGCCGGCAGTGCTGCGCGTCTCCGGTGTAGATGTGAAAGTGGCGGAGGGATTAACCGTCGGCTACATCACCGGCAGCGGTGACGATGTTCCTGCTTCGCTCGAAAATCTCGGTGTGCACGTAACATTCCTGACGCCTAGCGATGTGGCTTCCGCGGATCTTTCACACTATAGTGCGATCGTGCTTGGCGTGCGCGCCTATGCTGCGCGTGACGAGCTGAAAACTTACAACAGCCGCCTTCTGGATTACGTGAATCATGGCGGCGCAATGATCGTGCAATACAATACGCCAGAATTTGATCACAACTTCGGTCCCTATCCGTACGAAATGGGTTCGAATCCCGAAGAGGTCACTGACGAAGCTTCAAAAATAGATATCCTCAATCCCCAGAACCCGGTTTTCCTGTGGCCCAACCAGATTACCTCCCACGATTTTGAAGGCTGGGTTGAAGAACGCGGTTCGAAATTCCTGAAATCCTGGGATGGGCATTACGAAGCGCTGCTTTCCACGCAGGACGAAGGCCAGGAACCGCAAAAGGGCGGCTTGATCTACGCCAAATACGGAAAAGGCGTTTATATTTACAACGCTTATGCTTTTTATCGCCAGTTGCCGGAAGGCGTGCCGGGAGCTTTTCGCCTTTTCGCCAACTTGATCAGCCTTCCCAAAAATCCGAACTTGAAGTGAGGCTTGTAATCAAGAACGAGCTGCTCACGCCAGAATGGTCGAAGGCTGCAGCTTGGCCACTTCTGTGAGTGATACCGGCCGCGCTTCATCATAGGATTTACGCGCCGCCAGTGCGATCAGCACGGCCATTCGCCCGTCGCTGCCATTTACCTCTGGGGGTTCGTCGCGGAGCACTGCGCCCACAAACGACCGCATTTCGTGGATGAAACTTTCGGTGTAGCGCTCCATAAAAAAATTAAGGGGCAAGTCGCGCCGGATTTCCGTGGCCGTACTGATCACGGCCTGATTGGGAAAGAGGTTTTCCGTCGCGATGGCCCCGGCGCTTCCCAGAATTTCCACGCGCTGATCGTATCCGTAGACCGCCTTGCGGCTGTTATCGATGACCGCAATCACTCCGCCCGCAAATTTCAGCACCGTCACCGCGGTATCCAGGTCTCCGGCTTTTCCAATTTCTGGATCCACACGAACGGCCCCCGCGGTAAAAACACTTTCCACTTCATCGCCGGTCAAAAAACGTGCCATGTCGAAGTCATGAATCGACATGTCCAGGAATATTCCGCCCGACACTTTGATGTAGGCAATCGGTGGAGGGCCTGGATCGCGGCTGATGATGTGCATCAGGTGAGGGGTCCCTATTTCGCCGCTGGTCACGCTCTTTCGTACGCGCAAGAAATTCGCATCGAAGCGCCGGTTGAAACCCACCTGGAACTTTACCGCCGCTTTTTCCACCGCCGCCAGCGCCCGGTCAATCCTGGCCAGACCGTGATCAATGGGCTTCTCGCAAAAAATATGCTTGCCCGCCTGGGCCGCGCGAATTACCAGGTCCGCGTGCGTGTCGGTTGGCGAGCAGATCAATACCGTATCAATTTTGCTATCCGACAAAATCGCATCCGCGTCCGCGGAGACCTTGGCGATTCCGTATCGCCTGGCGACTTCCTGCGCCACAGAAAGGTTGGTATCGACAATCGCCACGGGTTTCGCTTCCGGTATCCGAAAGGCCAGCGTTTCTGCGTGCACTTTGCCAATGCGTCCAGCACCTATGATTCCGACGTTCAATCTCTTTTCCGACAAGCAACACTCCCTTTTCCTGACTCAGGTGAAATAATGTTCTATGGACCGCAAATACTCGCGATTCCTTCGCGCGCTTTCCTTAGGCAATCCCATTCCCGGCAAAACATCCTGCTCCACGAGCATGTACCCGTCGTATTGGCGTTTTGCGAGCCATTGAAGGACGGTAGGGAAAGCTACGCAGCCCTGGCCCAGTTCGCAGAACACTCCATTCCTGAGCGATTCAAAATAATCCCAATATTTGGTGCGCGACCGGCGGGCCACGTCCGGCTGGCAATCTTTCAAGTGCACATACCACACGCGGTCCTCGAATCGGAGCAAGCCTTGAAGCACATTGCAATTCGCCGCGCCAAACACATAGTGGCCGGTGTCGAATACCAGCCCAATTGTTGCTGGATCAGTGAGCTCCAGAAAACGAGCGATCTCATCCGGGGTCTCTACATATCCCGCGCAGTGATGATGAAAGACCGTGCGTAATCCGGTCTCCCGGTATACCGCTTGCGCAATCCGATTCGCGCCAACTGCAAATACCTGCCACTGCGCAGCGCTCAACCCCATTTCCGGCGTAATCCGGCCGGCGTTTCGCGTTCGCTCCGGCACGGCGCCATTCTCGTCGGCCAACACGAGAAAAGGTTCGTGATCCGACGCGACGCTGGCGAGCAGCTTGGCAGTCTTTACCGCCGCCGCGATTCCGCCGTCATGGGATATTTTATTTTTCAACGCCACGGGCACAAAGGCTCCCAGCATGGCGAGGCCGCGCTTGCCCAATTCTTCCTTCAACACCACCGGTTCGCTTGGCATGTAGCCCCAGTCGCCCAGTTCTGTGCCCGTATAACCAGTCTCGGCCAGTTCGTCCAGCATCCGGCTGTACCCGATCTGCTCCGCTTTAGCCTGATTAAATTCGAGTGTGCCCCACGAACACGGAGCGTTTCCTACGCGCATCACCGGCATGGGTGCTCCACTGTCCCGCTCACAGGAAATAGCGTTCCTTCCGCCGCGCTTCTTCGTATTTCGAACGCGCCGCGCGCACGTCCGGGTTCTCGGATACTTCCGCGACCGCCACTTCCCACCAGGAGTCGTAACCGGGCACGCGAACTTCGCGGTCCGTCTCCACTACGATCACTGTCGTCTCCTGCGAAGTCTTAGCCTGTGCCAGCGCCTCTTTCAATTCCGCCAGGTTGTTCGCTTTGATGGCGCGCGCGCCAAGACTGCGCGCATTCGCGACGTAGTCCAGGACCAAATTCTTTCCGTCCAATTGCCCGGTGGACTTCGAGCGCTCTTGATAGCGGGTCCCGAACCCTGCGCTGCCGATGGATTCGGACAACCCGCCGATACTTGCAAATCCGTGATTGTCCACCAACACGATGATCAGTTTCACGCCTTCCTGTACGGCGGTAACAATTTCCGTCGGCATCATCTGGTAGGTGCCATCTCCGAGAAACACAAAAACTTCGCGGTGGGGATCGGCCATTTTCGCGCCCATCGCTCCGGGAATTTCGTAGCCCATGCAGGAGTAGCCGTACTCCATGTGATACCCGTTCGGTGTGCGCGTCGGCCACAGCTTGTGCAAATCTCCGGGATGACTGCCGGCCGCCGAAACCAGCACGTCGCCCTTGCCGGAGGCCTCGAACATCGCTCCTATCACGGCGCTCTGCGCCATGAGCGGATAGTTTTCCAAATGGAGCAGACGCTGCACTTCCTTGGCCCACGATTCCCGTAACGAGCTTATTTTTTCTTCGTAGTCCGCACTGACACGGTATGCGTTCAGGGCGGCGGACATTTCTTCCAGCGCTACGCGCGCGTCCGCGACCAAGGGGATGGCGGAAAGCTTGTAAGCGTCAAATTCCGCCACGTTGATATTTAGGAAGCGCACATCCGGATTTTGAAACGCCGTCATGGACGCGGTCGTAAAATCGGAGTAGCGCGTGCCAATTCCGATCACCAGGTCCGCGTCGCGCGCCAGGTGATTCGCGGGAGATGTTCCCGTTGCGCCTACCGCGCCCACGGATTGCGCGTGGTCATACGCCAACGAGCCCTTTCCGGCCTGGGTCTCGGCCACCGGAATTCGGGTCAGCGCCGCAAAATCGGCCAGTGCGCGCGATGCTTCGCTGTAGAGCACTCCGCCCCCCGCAACGATCAACGGCCTGCGACTGGCGCGCAGCGCCTCGATCGCGCGCTTCAGCGATAGCTCATCTGCGCGGGGACGCCGAATTGCCCAGACCCGCTTACGGAATAGCGCTTCAGGAAAATCGTAGGCATCGGTTTGCACATCCTGTGGCAATGCCAAGGTCACTGCTCCGGTTTCCGCGGGAGAAGTCAGTACGCGCAGCGCTTCGGGAAGCGATGTAATGATTTGTTCCGGCCGATTTATGCGATCCCAATACCGGGACACCGGCTGGAAGCAATCGTTGACACTCATATCCTGGGAATTTGGCGATTCCAGTTGTTGGAGAACGGGCGCGACGTGACGCCGGGCAAAAATGTCTCCCGGCAAAAGCAGCACCGGCAAGCGATTGATAGTGGCCAGGGCAGCGCCGGTAATCATGTTCGTCGCGCCCGGCCCGATGGACGACGTGCACGCAAAAGTGCGCAGGCGGTTGCTCATCTTGGCGAAGCCTGACGCCAGGTGCACCGCGGACTGTTCGTTGCGCATTAAGATGTAGGGAAATTTTGTTTGCTGCAGCGCTTGCCCGATACCGGCCACATTCCCGTGCCCGAAAATTCCCAGCATCCCGGCGAAAAAAGCGTGTTCCTGCCCGTCACGCTCCACATACTGGTTCTGCAAAAAAGTAACTATCGCCTGTGCCGTGGTCAGACGCCTGGTAGCTTTCATTCCACTTCTCTCCGCCTGCTGCACAGGAAAATCTCTACTGCTACTTAACGCTTTTCTGAAAATAAATTGTCGGACTATTTCTTGTCGGGATCCGGCAACATGAAATCGCCCACAAAAGCGAGGAGCTCGTAATAGGAACTGATAAATGTCCGTAGCGTCCGAGCCGTAGCGCCAAAATTATCGAACTCCGCCAGGGTCATTCCACTCTCGTCATAGGCGCGCCTAAAATCGCGAAATTTTCCATACAGCTCTTTGACAATCTGCGGATCCACCGGATTGTGCATGCGCTCTTTGACTTCCACATCGCAATTGTTGAACAGCACCTGCCACTCGTAGGGAATGGTCATGGCCAGATCGCCGCCAATTAATTCCGACCAGTGCATGTGATGGCGGTAGGCTGCGGCCAGCAGTCGGGTGCGGAATCCGCGCTGGCGAAAAATACCGTAAGCCTTTTTTAGGGCCGCGATGCCTGCCCAGTCCAGATGCCCCGGGGTGATCACGATATTTTCTTTTTTGGCTACGACTTTCAGCCAGTCGTCCAACCGGCCGATCATCATCGTGCACATCTGAGCCAGGCGAGAATTGTCTTTATTTTCCGCAGTGCGCCGATGTAATCCGCGTTCCACCGCTTCGGCCACCGCTAGGGCCTGAGGCACCGTAAAACACACCGTGGCGTTCACATTTATTCCCCGGTAAGTGACTTCCTCAATGGCCGTGATTCCCGCGGACGAAGCGGGAATTTTCACCTGAATATTCGGCGCTAGCTTGTCGAAGCGCATCGCCTGCTCGACGATGGCCTCGGCACTGCGATAGAAAGTGGGATTGGTCTGCAGCGACAATCGCCCCTTGCGCCCTTGCTCGCGCTCGAATACCGGCATCAACAACGCGGCGGCCACAACACCCATCTCCTCGATCACTTTCCAGGCGACTTCCACTTCACTCCACGTGGGATGTTCAGAAATCAGCCCCACCATCCGGCCCTTCCACGCCGGCAGTTCCTTTTTCAGTACCGCCATCACAATCGTAGGATTGGAAGTGGCCCCCACCGCGCCATTGGCGATGGCGTACTTCAGCTCTTCGGTGGAACAGGAATCGTTCCAGTAATCAGTCGCACCAATCCCCGCCGTTTGATGCAGTGGACTCCGATGGGTGGTAGGCATAGGTAATCTGTCCGTTAAATTTTCTCACTCTACCAATGGCCAGCGATCATCTTGACGCGTCCAGGACTTCTCTCATTCCCGGACTTCGCGTGGCGGAGCGCTCGACTCTCGGACTACCAGTTCTGCCGCCACGCTTATGGCTTGCGAAGGATTCTGTCCCTGCATCAACTGTAAAAGACTCTCCATGGCCAGCCAGCCCATTCGTCTTCGCGGCTGACGTACTGTCGTGAGCGGGGGATCGGTGTAAGACGCTATGAAAAGATCGTCAAAGCCCACCACGGAGATGTCACCAGGAATTCGCAGCCCATGAGCGCGCACCGTACCTAGCACTCCCAGCGCAGTCATGTCGTTGTAGCAAACAATCGCAGTGGGTGGCTCCGCCAGGCTCAGCAGCGCTTTCGTGGGTTCCCGAGCCCCTTCCGACTTGCCGTCACCATGCACAATCAGTTCTGGGAAAAATGTGAGGCCCGCCCGGTCGAGCGCTTCTCGAAATCCCAAAAATCGTTCGGTGTCCGACTGGTAGCCCAAGCGGTCACCCAGATAAGCAATCCGTCGATGTCCCAGATCGATCAAGTGTTCGGTCACTTCGCGGCTGCCCAGCACATTCTCGATCATCACGGAATGCACGAATTCTCCGGGATGCTGGTTGTTGACCAGAACGATGGGAACTCGCATCTCCGAGAGCATCGGAATGTATAAAGCTCCGACGCGAGAGGAGGTCACCACGATGCCATCCACGCGCCTCTCGGAAAAGGACTGCACCACTTTTCGCTCGCGATCGGGATCAGCGTTGGAGTTGGCCAGAAAAACCGAATAGCCGTGGTTGTTGCCGCATTCCTCGATGCCCTCTACGACTTCGCTGACGAACGGATCCGCAATGGAAGTAACCACCACGCCGATGGTCTTGGTTCTCTGGGTCACCAGACCGCGCGCGACGGCGCTGGCGCGATAGCCCGATTCCCGTGCGATGCGTTGAATCTTCTCCGCAGTGCGGCGGCTGATCAGGGGACTATTCTGTAAAGCTCGGGAAACAGTGGAAAAGGAAACATTGGCCTTGCGGGCGATGTCTTTAATCGAGGTAGGGCGGTGCAAGGGATCGGTAGCCATGGTCTGCACACGTTTGCAGTACGGAAAAGATACTGTAATTCTCTGCCATGGCACGTGTCAATGGCGCTCGGTTTCGCTAACTGGACTGTAGGTACCCGAGGAATTCGGGATCGCTGGCGGCTAATATCTTCCGCAAATCCTCGGCGATTTCCCATTGGCCGATGAGGGGATATTCCAACATCGCCAGTTGGGCCAGGGGCCAGGATTTTTCCACGGCGGCACGGATGACTGTCCTCTCGTAGGCTTTCACTGCAAGTACTAACCCACGCACGGACTCCGGCAGCCTTCCGGTCGGCAGCGGCGCGACTCCTGCGCGACTGATCTTGCAAGGCACTTCGACAACATCCTCATCACCCAAATCTCCGACACTGCCGTGATTGCGTACGTTAACAACCACCTGCTTGGGCTCTTCCGACAGCAAGCCGCCCATCACCTCGATGGCGATACGGTGATAGCCGGTGGCAGTTTCAAACGGATCGCTTTCCTCCCTATCTTTGCTGAAGGCCGAGCCGGCCTCCGCCTCCAGTTGCATGTAGGAAGAATTGCGCTGCATAAGATAATTGCGGTAAGTGATGAGCGCTTCGCGTGGAGCTTGCGATTGTAGCTGGGCGAATAAGTCTTTATTCATTTGCAAAAGTTCTTCGCCGCGGCTCGCGCCCGCGCGCAACTGGTTCCGGTACGCTTTCCTCTGGCTGTAATAGAAAAACAAATATTCTGACGGAATCAACTGCAACGTCTGGATCAGCAAAGGGTCAAACAAATTGGCGTGATACAACTGGCGCAACGCTTCGGGATTCCGCAGCAACTGCGCGGTGACGTCTTCTCCGCGCACGGTAACTCTTCGCACCCAGCCGAGGTGATTTAATCCGCCGTATTCGCACTGCGTCTCCGCCTGCGTTGCGCCCAGAACCTGCGCGATTCGATGAAATAACTCCGCGGGAGTATCGCAGATTCCCACGATGCGCAGGCCGGTGTGCTGGTTCAGCGCCTGGGTGATGAGTCCGGCGGGATTGGTAAAATTGATATACCACGCCTGGGGCGCTAGTCTTTCGACCACCCGGGCGTGCCCGAGCACGATGGGTACAGTTCGCAACGCCATCGCCAAGCCACCTGGGCCGGTCGTTTCCTGACCCGCCAAGCCATTTTCGATGGCCGTGCGTTCGTCCCGTGCGCGTGCCGCCATGCCCCCGACGCGCACGCTGCTCAGTACAAAGGAACTGCCTTCCACCGCGGCTTCCAAAGATGTCGTGGTGCTTATTCGTATTTCTACACCCAGCTTTCCGGCAATTTCGCGGCCCAGCGCGGCCATCACGTCGGCGCGTTCGTGTCCGACATCATAGAGAACCAGTTCGCTCGTCTTCAAAACATGTTGCGATTGCAAAAGCCCATGAATCAGCAGGGGAGTGCGCACTCCTCCTCCGCCAATGATGCAAACTTTGCTGTTCATCTTTGCATTTCCAATTCGGCGTTCAATTCCGCAATAGTAGCGAAGCCCGCGATCCCGCCAAGGCTCCTGGTTGAGAGCGCCCCGCAAATCGCGGCCGTTTTAAGGCATCTTTGCGGAGCATCTCCGCGAAGCCACGCAAACAGAAATCCTGCGTCAAAGCAGTCTCCGGCGCCTGTGCTGTCGACCGACGCCACATTTAGAGGCTTGCAAAACATTATTTTCTCGTGAGCCAGCAACGCTGCCCCGCGCGTCCCCAGCTTCAGCGCCACAGTGGTAAGGCCCAATTTCTGGAAAGCCTCCAGAATTCGCTGGGGTTCGCGTTCGCCAGTCATGACTGCCGCTTCTCGTTCATTCGGCAGAAAAACATCCACGCAGCGCAGGGCTTCCTTACATCGCGCATCCGTAAGCCAATCGGGATGCCACCCTGCGTCTACAGAAAGAGTACGGCTCTGTGCTCGCACCTGTCGAAATACATCCTCGACCTCCGCGGGCTCCGGCGCACAAGCAAGATGAACATGCCTGGTGTTTGCAAAGTCGCTGTGCGAGGAAAGTTCCCGCAACCAAGCAGGCAGTTCGCGGTTCGCGCCCATGTACGTCAGAAAGGTTCTGTCTGTCGCGCTGGATACGCTCACGGTGACAGCCGTAGGCTCCACCGCACTCTGCTTTATCGCCGAAGTGTTTACGCCGCCAGCCTGTAAACTTTCTATCAGCCATGGCCCGTCGGATTGTCCCACCACTCCTGCAACGCCGACGTTCGCTCCCAGCCTGGCCATCCCGCAAGCTGTGATGGCGGCGCCTCCACCAATTTCCCGGCAAAACCGTTCGGCAAAAACTTCTTCACCGGGGCTTGGCGGCCACGAGCGGAAGCCAGTCATCACCATATCTACAAATAAATCGCCAGCGATCAGGACGTCCAGTGACCCGCCGCCGTCGATGCTCATACGGCCCCGCTGACTTCCGGCGGTGCGAACGGCCATTCTGACTGCACGCGCGCCCTCCACAAATACGCGCCCACGCCGACAATAATCAACGCCACGCCCCACAGAATAAATTTCAGACCGCTCGCCGCCAGAATAAATGCCCACCCGGCAAAGGCAATCACGCTCGTCACGGGATAAAACCACATCTGGAAGGGACGCTGAATATCCGGGCGATAGCGCCGGATCATGGTAACCGCCACAACTTGAGCCATAAACTGCACCAGTACCTGAATGACCACCAGCGCAGTGATCAAATCCGACAGGTCCAAGAGGCTGGCGGCAGCAGAAGTCACGCCAATGAACACTAGCGAAACCCATGGAAAATTTCTGGTCGGGTGCAGGCGCGCAAACATCGAAAAAAATCTGCCGTCAACCGCGGCGGCATAAGGCACGCGCGAATACCCCAGCAGAACCGCGAACAGCGATGCAAAGGTAGTGAAGAGCACAAACGCGGTCATCACTTTCGCGATGGAGGACCCATAAACCCGCTGCATCAGATCCGACACAATAAAGGTTGAATGCATGGCTTCTCGCCACGGAATAACCCCGATGATAGATACGTTCATCGTCAGGTACAAAGCTCCCACCACCAGGATCGAGACCAGAATCGAGCGCGGAATCACGAATTCCGGCCGTTTTATCTCTCCTGCGAAAAAACAAGCGTTGTTGTAGCCGCCGTAGTCATACATGGCCAACAGGGTGGCACCGCCCAGGCCCACAAAAAATGATCGAGACAGCGTAAACGCGTGCGGCGGAAAATCCAGCACACGGCTCAGTTGAAAGTGCGCGACGCCCGCGGCCGTTACTGCCAGCGCGGTAAAGATCACCACAATCCACAGCACGATGGAAAGCCGCCCGACCGATTGGATATCGCGATACAACAGGATGGTAATCAGCGCGCAAACGGCCACGGCCACAACTTTCCCTTCCCACCAATTCATATGGGGCCAGAGAAATTTCGTGTATTGCGCGAAGCCTACCGCTCCAGCCCCAATAGAAAGAGGAGCCAGGCACACCGTCTCCCAGATAAATAGAAAGCTCATCAGCCGCCCGAGGCGCTTCGGCCCAAAGGCTTCCGAGAGATAGCGATAGGGTCCCCCGGTTCCGGGCATCGCCGCCCCCAGTTCAGCCCAGACCAACCCGTCACAGATAGCCACCAAGGCTCCCAGAAGCCATCCCAGCATGGCTTGCGGCCCGTTCATAGTGGTCAAAATAAGGGGGATGGTGATGAACGGCCCGACGCCGATCATCTCCAGCATATTTGCCGAGGTCGCTTCCAGAAGTCCAAGCCGTCGTTGGAGTTGGGGAGAATCCTGGCCAGGCACGGGCGGATTTTCTCACACGTTTGCATCAGGTCGCAAGGTAAGATGAACGGCTATGCTCGCGCTGCGCCTTTGCCTAGCTCTCGCCATGTTTTTGGCCTTGCGCGCCGGAGCCCTAGTCGCCTCGCAGCCTCAGGCCGACCCGAACCAGGCGCTGCAACAAGCCGTGCAGCTCACGCGCGAGCATCACTATGCGGAGGCCGAGTCTGCGCTGAAAGGCGTGCCGCCGCCGTCCAATCCTGCCCAGAAAATAGCTTTTCTTCGCCTGAAAGCAGCCATAGCTTCCGGGCTCGGCCATTTTGCCGCCGCCGCAGAAGACATGGCGGCAGCGGCCGCGCTAGCTCCCGAAGACCAAGGCCTGCGCATCGCCGCGGGCATTGCCCGCGTCCAGGAACAAGTAGAAAGTCACACCAATCCTGCGCAAACGCTAAAACGCTTGCGCAGCGAACCGCTGTCCCCAGAAGAGGCCATCAATATCCGCCTGCGGTTAGCTGAAATTCTGAGCGGCGCCAGTCTATTCCCGGAGGCCGCCAGCGACTTCGCCGCCGCCAGCGCCCTGGCTCCCGGCCGAGCTGACCTTCTTTACAATTTCGCGCTTGCAGATTTCCGCAGCGGTGAGCTCGCCGCTGCGCTCAAGAGCGCTGAACGCGCCCAGGCCATTCAGGACAGCGCCTCGCTCGAAAGCCTGATCGGAGACATTCAGGAAAAACAGGGCAATAGCCTAGCCGCAGTTCATAGCTACCAGACTGCCGTCACGTTGGACCCGTCAGAAGAACGCTACCGCCTGGGCCTGGCGCTCGAGTTGCTGCGGCACCAAACCTTCGACGCCGCGCTGGTGGTTCTCAATCAATCTTCCACGCTATTTCCCAATTCCATTCGGGTGAGAATTCTGTTGGGCCTCACGTATTACTTCGTGGATCGCTCCGCCGACGCCGTTCACGCCTTGCTGGAAGCAACCACTCTCCAGGCGGAAGACGAGATTGCCGAGCGCTACCTTGGAGAGATCCTGCTTCAGGATGCTTCCACTCCCGATCCTACGGCGACCGCTCATGTCTGCAAATTCGCCGATGATCATTCGGCAAACAAAACCGCGGATGCTTTTTGCGGTGGCATATTACTGAGGCTCGCGCGGGATTCCGGAGAGGAAGCACGGCGCGCCGAAATTATCCGCCGCCTCCAGCACGCCGCGCTCGTTGGGCCGAAAGAATCCGTGGCCCGATGCCAGTTGGGCAAAGCTTTCGAATGGACGGAGCAATGGCGCCAAGCGAAACCCGAAATGGAGGCCTGTGTGCGCCTCGATCCGGACTCGCCGGACGGTCACTATCAACTTTCCCGAATCTACCGACGGCTGGGCTTGACTACGCTGGCCAACCAGCAAACCGCGTTGCAGGAAGCTGCCGCGCGGCGGCAAAGTGAAGAGAGCGTCCGCCGTACACAGTCGGTCACGAAATTTCTGGTGCTTCTCGAGCACTAAGAGCCGTTTAAGCGTTGTAGGTGAATGTGCCGAGGTCCGGGTCGGCGGTACCGGAAATTGGGAATCCACTATTCGCTTCCAGACCGTTCTCGGATGTCAGATCCGGCGTTCCAGTCTTCGACTTGGCCAGCCAACAACCGGGTGTGGAAGTGCAAGTTTAGGCTCCCCGAATCCGCCGGCGTCCAAGACTCGATTTACACCGGTAGGCTCGTATACCGTAACATTCACAGTTTCGAGCGGATCATTCTCGCATCGGGCGCCGCCAACGCTGGTGGAAGTGCCCATCGACAGAAAAGCCAGATCACCATCACCGAAACGAATGGCAGTCGCACGAGGACAGTTGTAATGTCTAAACGATCGACAACAACGGGAATCGCGGAAGCTAGCGGAGCAAATTGGCGTACCGACCGAAAGAATTTTTCTGACGTCGCGCGCGGCGATTCTGGGACCCGGTAGCAGCGGGCGAGTGTAGCAGCGTTATGACTTCTTTTTAGCGGCCCTCCGCGAGGATCGAAACCCCAGAGCATGTCCACAAAAGAGCCCATGATGCAAAAGGTGGAAGTCCAGTTTGGCCGTGAGATTTGCGGAGCGCTGGAAGTTGCTGAGCAGCGGGAATGGCTGGTCACCAACGGCATCGGCGGTTTTGCTTCCGGCACGGTCAGCGGTAACCTCACCCGCCGCTATCACGGCCTGTTGGTGGCCGCGCTCGATCCTCCCGTTGGCCGCATGCAGCTGGTCGCGAAACTCGACGAGACCGCGCACTACCACGGCGCGGATCAAGCATTGGCGACCAATCGCTGGGGAAGCGGCGCCGTCGAGCCCACGGGCTATCTGAATATCGAGAGCTTCCGGCTCGACGGAACCACCCCGGTATGGCACTTCGAGATTGCCGATGCACTGATCGAAAAACGCATCTGGATGCAGCACGGCGAGAACACCACCTACGTGCGCTACACGCTGCTGCGCGGCAGTGGCCCGCTTGAGCTACAAATAAAATCGTTCGTCAACTATCGCGACTTTCACTCCAGCACGCACGCGGGCGACTGGCGCATGAACATCGCCACGCTAAAGAATGGCCTGCAGGTCACCGCCTTCGAGGGCGCCACGCCGTTTTATCTCTTGAGCGCGCAAGCAGCCGTCGAGCCACAGCAGGAGTGGTACCGCAATTGCTTTCTCCTGCAGGAAAAGTATCGCGGACTCGACGATCGCGAAGATCATCTGCTCGCCGCGGTTTTTCGCGCCACACTGGAGCCGCAACAGAGCGTCCTGCTGGTTTTTTCCACAAGCGCCACCGCAACAGTTGACGCCGCAGCAACCTTGGGGCCAGAGTCGGCCCGTCAAAGCGCCCTGCTCGCGCAGTGGTCATCGAGCGACGAGCAAGGCGCTTCCGCTGCGCCCGGCTGGATTCGCCAGCTTGTTTTAGCTGCCGATCAATTTATCGTGACGCGAACTTTGCCGGAAGCGCCAGATGGCCGCTCCATCATCGCCGGCTACCACTGGTTTGCCGACTGGGGCCGTGACACCATGATTGCGCTGCCGGGATTGACGTTAACCACCGGCCGCGCGGACATCGCCAAAAAAATTCTGCTGGCCTTTGCGCGTTACGTCCATGGCGGTATGCTGCCCAATAATTTTCCCGATGCCGGGGGCCGCCCGGAGTACAACACCGTGGACGCCGCACTGTGGTTTTTTGAAGCCGTGCGGCAATATTTTGCTGCCACCCAGGACACGGCCACGCTGCGCGAACTTTTCCCGGTGATGGCACAGATGATCAGCGCAACGCTGGCTGGCACGCGCTATCAAATCCATGTAGACGAATCCGATGGCCTGCTCTATGCCGGCGAACCCGGCGTGCAGCTCACGTGGATGGACGCAAGAGTCGGCGATTGGGCGGTGACTCCGCGAATCGGCAAACCGGTGGAAATCAACGCGTTGTGGTCTAACGCGCTTGAAACGATGGCCAGCCTGGCCCCCATGGTCAAAAAATCCGCCGGCCCTTATGCCAAACTCGCCACGCAGGTGAAACAAAGTTTCGCCAAATTCTGGAACGCCGCTGCGGACTGCTGCTACGACGTCATCGACTCCCCCGGAATTGGAAACGATGCCTCTCTCCGCCCTAACCAGATTTTTGCCGTGTCCTTGCCGCAAAGCCCACTCACTCCCGAGCAACAAAAGCGGGTGGTGGATTTCTGCGCCCGACACCTGGTCACTTCTCACGGACTACGCAGTCTCGCGCAAGGAGAGCCCGGCTACCAGGGCCACTACGGAGGCGGTGTACGCGAACGTGATGGCGCCTATCATCAGGGCACCGTTTGGGGATGGCTGCTCGGTCCATTCGTTCTGGCTCATTTGCGGGTGTACGGCGATCATGCCGCAGCCCGCAGCTTCCTCGAGCCGCTCGGCCTGCAAATCCACACGCATGGATTGGGCACGCTCAGCGAAATCTGCGACGGCGACGCGCCCTTCACGCCACGCGGATGCATCGCCCAGGCCTGGACGGTTGGCGAAATGTTGCGCGCCTGGCGCGCGACGGCTGGCTGACGGATCGAATCGCGCCCGCTGCATTGCTGGCGCCGGGAAATGCGCCGTTCCATAACACACCAGATTTTTGAATCCCACGGCCATCGGCTTCGCCTACGGGCCTGGCTCGATTGCATCGACCGTCTGAGCCAGTAGCGTCAAGCAGGCATGTGCATTGCTTTCCAGTATTTCTTCCCTCGTGAATCATGTGCGGAATCCTAGAACTAAGTCCTCAGCCGCATCCCTCGATTGCTAAAGACCTAACGGGTCGTTCCGAAATCGGTGGTTAACTAATCTCGGCCGGACCCCAGCGAATTTTCAGTCTGATCCTATATTATGGATGTGTCCGATCACCGAAGTCCTTTCGTTGCACTCCGACGGACCAGGAAATGAAACAACGTGGATCTTCTATGGTAATGCCAGGCTCGAAGTCTGGCTGTGATGCCGCTGGCCGCCGATTCTGGTTGGCGATGTCCGGGTTTGTCATGGCCCTTGCGCTACTGCCTTTTTCCTATAAGGTCGAACGTCGCCTGGAGACAGGTGTTCACATCAAGGACGGAGAATCGGAAAAAGTTGACTTGGAACTGGCGCAGCGTTTCCAGTCTCCGTACGCCCACCGTCTGGTTCTGGTGATCAGCGGTATTTCCGATTCGGATTCAGCCCAAGGCGCAGAGGCGTTGGGCTTCTTAACTAGTTCGTTGCGCAGTGTGCCCGGTGTGGCGGGTGCCGTTTCGAGTGTGGATTGGCCCGATCCTCTATTCACTGGCGACAATGGCGGGGCCTTGATCATCGTCGGGTTGGACCCGGCCGATGAAAACTTCGAGAAGTTGGTTCCTAACCTGAGGGCCAGAGTGGACTGGATGGAAGGTCAGCTCAGGTCGCAATACCCCGGTATCAGATTGGAGATTACCGGTGAAACGCCGCTGAACTTCGATCTTCGCAAGGTCAGTGCGGATGACGTCAAGCACGCCGAGGAACGCGCGATGCCGGTAACTCTCGTGCTGCTGCTGATCGCCTTCGGCAGTTTGGTGGCCGCGCTATTGCCGCTGGGTGTTGGGCTACTCTCCATCTCGATGGCGCTGGGTGCGGCTGCTCTACTTGCGAATCATCTACACTTGTCGATTCTCGTGCAGAATCTGGTGACGATGCTCGGCCTTGGTTTGGGCATCGACTATGCCTTGCTGATGGTGAGCCGGTTTCGCGAAGCATTGGCCGAGGGACATACTCCCGGCCGCGCTGCCGATATTGCGGCCGGACAAGCGGGACGGACGTTGATAATCTCGGCCACGACAGTTGCAATCGGATTTTCGGCGCTGCTGACTGTGCCCATTAGCGAACTGCGCTCTATCGGCATAGCCGGCCTGCTGGTCACCGTTTTGAGTGTCATGCTGTGTACATTCATTTTGCCTTGGGTGCTTGGTCTGCTAGGCCATCGCATCAACACCGCCCGACTGCGTCTTCCAGGCAAACGATTTAAAACCTCGGACAGCCTATCCGCGGCGAGTAAGCGGTGGATTCGGTGGGGCACCATCACAACCGGCCGGCCATGGACCGCTCTGGTTGTCGCCGGGATTCCGCTGCTTATCCTCGCATCCCAGGCCCGAAGAATCTCTCCCGGAATTCCTGACCATGACTCGTTTCCGGCCGCTGCCGAGTCCGTGCATGCACTGCACACGCTTCAAGGCATGGGGCGGTCTGGTATAGTCCAGTCTCTCCGAGTGGTCCTCGAGCTGCCGAGACAATCTCCGGTGCTCTCCTCGGCTGGCTGGCTGGCCGTCAGTCGTTTGACGAAGCACTTTCAGAGCGATCCTCGAGCGGAAGAGGTCTTATCTCTTCCCACCCTGACTGGGATGTCCGACACTGCCGATGCTGTCGACGATGTGCCCGAATCCGACGCAATCCGCAAAAGTTTTCTTCGCAACGATGGGCAAGCTACCTTGATTGAGTTGCTGCCCGCCGCCACTCTTTCGCCCAACCAACAGACGCGATGGGTACGAGACGTGCGGTCTTCCGCTGTCGCCACGATCGCCGGCGTGCCCGGCGCTGTGCTGCGCGTCGGCGGCGTTCCCGCGCTCGAAGCAGATTATGACTCGGTCGTCAGAGAACGGCTGCCGAGGGTGGTCGTTGGCGTCATATTCGGGAGCTTGGTGGCGCTCCTGCTCGGCTTACGTTCTCTATTTGCGGCAATCAAAGCCGTTCTGCTCAATCTGCTCTCGGTGGGCGCTTCATTCGGTGCCTTAGTTGTTGTTTTTCAGGAGGGCCACGGTAGCCAACTGTTTGGTCTTCACGGACCCACCGGCACCGTATACCCGATCGTGCCGATTCTCTCGTTTGCCATCGTATTCGGATTGAGCATGGACTACGAGGTCTTCCTGGTCGCCCGAGTCCTCGAAGAACGGCGCCGCGGTCTATCCGAGAGGTCAGCCGTGATCGAGGGCCTGGCCCGGACGGCCGGACTCATCACCAGCGCCGCTTCAATCATGATTGCCGTCTTCACCGCCTTCACCGTGGGAAGCTTTCTAGTCGTCCAAATGCTCGGCTTTACACTCGCCGTGGCGGTGTTGATTGACGCTACAGTCGTGCGGATGGTGGTTGGGCCAGCACTATTGCAACTTGCCGGCGACTGGAATTGGTGGCCCTTCGGCTTATACGGAGCCCCGGTGGTGTCTGGAAAGAAGCTCGTCCCACCACACGACGGGATTATCCAGTAGCCACAGCGGCCTGCAACCGCCGGATTGAGCGACGACCTATTTCACTTTCCCTTCTTGAGCATGGGACTCGCCGATAACAAAGTCCTTGCGCGCAAGATTTGCCTTTCCGGTGCCCCGTTCGATTACCATAATCGAGGACCCCGGTTTACCCTGCTGCTTCGCTTCCACTTGCGACGCGGACCAAGCGCCGCCAACCTCCCGCAGCCCGTAGTAAACGAAGTCCTTCTGCTGGCCCGTGCCGCGCTCCGTCTTCACCACATGCACTGGGTACATAATCTTGCGGTCAATCCACGATGTTACTGAATCATAGTAATTTCGGTCCTGCCCGCCGGACATGCTCTTAAGCACAAAACAATCCCGTGTGCCGTATTTCTCCGGTGCCAAAAGCTCCTGATGCTTCCAGAAGAACTGGCTCTCTACCATGTCTTCATACGAGAAGTCTGTTCCCACGAGTGACTCGTTCCAACGTTCGAATGGCAAAACGCTAGGCGCTTTCTCGCCAGGAAACAGCGCCTCGATGCTCAGGTGCCCACTGTCGCTCATATGCAGAAGCAGGCTCGTCTTCCCCGCGCCAGGCCCGGTGATCTCGCATAGCACACGCAGACCATCGGGAAACCAGTGGGCCTTGGCGGCAAACCTGTAGCTCGTGCGCTTGCCATTGCCTTCCACCCGTGTCAATCGCCCGGTCACGCGGTAATCTAATTTTTCAATGCGCTTGCGCGAGCCAGTCAGCACAGTCTCCAGATCAGGATTCGCCGCGAAGGCCCGCGAAGGATGCACCAGCGACAACAGCACTAGAAAAGCGATGCACGCTGGGGTAGTTCGAAAGGCGCAATGCACCCGTCTGGCCTCTGGATACCGGGCAAAATTGCGGATGCGAGAGAGTATTAAGGCGCGGCGCAGGAAGGTCATATCTAAATGTATACAGCCAAAGTCCGTATCGCGCCATTCAGGGCGGCGGGCACTGATTCGATCGAGTCACGGGCAAGCCCGAAGTTAGCTGTCTCCCTCAGATTGGTACCGATAAACGCGCCAGTGTTCACGATGCTGATTCAGAAACACTAGGGAGGCTCCCCATGTAACCTAGGTATTACATCGGACTAGGATGTTCACCAGCGGAAGATCAGCTACTGCTTGAAAGACTGCCAGCGAGTGTTGCATCGACCGTCGTGAGCCAGCACGCCTAACTAGACATGTGGAATGGCAGACTAAGGATCGATGGCCTATTCTGTACTTGGCAAGTAACAAACTGGCCACGTCTTGTTAAACGCCGGTTCCATCGTGTCTAATATCCCCGGAGGTTCCATGGACATTCTTTCGGCGCTAAAGCAAGAAGAGGAGAAGTTACAGCGACAGTTGAAAGGGATACAAGGTGCTATCGTGGCGTTAAACGGTTCGCATTCTACTTCGATAGTCGCTATCGCGGGTATAACGCGGAAGAGAACGATGTCTGCGGCGGCTAGAGCAAGGATTGCCAAAGCAACGAAGGCCCGGTGGGCGAAGTTCAGAGCCGAAAAAGCAAAGAAGGCAAAATAGCCGGCGGTTCAAAATGCAGTTTCTCGGCCTCCACCCGCAAAATAGCCGGTGACTGGGGAACGCCAAACTCTTGGTCCAGAACATCCTGACTTCCTGCACGAAGACGTTTGCGCAGGATCGCAGAATGGGAGCATCCGGCGGTCCCGCAAGAGCAATAGTAGCGACTAACTACGGCCTTGACACGAAACACTTGCCCAGATTTCTTATATACGATAGCGAAATGTTGCACTCCACTCACTTCGCGGCGCTCAACCACTTTCTTCCGCCGTTTGATCTTCGGCAGAGGGATTGGCCGATAAACCGTTTTGGGAAATTTATCCAAGTTGGGCCACTTCCGTTTTTATCCGATCAGTTTGATTTCGCGCTTTCCGTAGACAATAGGAGTGCTCGCAGCACGTTCGCTTCCAACCAAAAACTCGCTTAGCGACCAGACCGCTTAGGGTTCAGGCTGCCTGAAAAAGTAGGAAACAATTTGCCCGGGGGCCTCAGGGCGTTTGGGAACGACACAAGATATGACCAACGCAGCACTCGTTAAAGAGTTTCAGGCGAGCCAGAAGAACAAAGTATTCCGGTCGGCAGCGGTACCCCAGCACACAAACTGGAGCACGTGAATTGTGCGCTGCATCTTCTTAAGGTAGTAGCTGCTGAATGAGAAAGCCCGAACTGCTCGCCGACCTATCGCTCTGCAACACAAACGCTTGTGATTTATTGATCCGGTAGTAAGTCACATTGAAGCTCGGAGTTGCCGCTGAAATAAACGGGTAAGCTCCGGCGGTAGACGGTGTCGGTATCGTCATGCTTCCTGAAGCGCGTATCTGGTTAAGCGGATCCTCAACGAATGATCCTGAAACGGCCGCACCAAGAACCGCATCAGGAATCGAAGAATCGCTCCCATCGTAATCGGCTGAACCTAATAAGTGTGCGATGCCGTCAGCCGGCACGACACCAACTAAATCCAATTCGTTTGTGGTTGTAGATGTCGTGGCCGCGTTGGTCAGTTGGAGGGCGTTATTACCGAGAAACGGAGCAAATCCCCGCTCCGGGTTCTGGATCATCACGCCCGTCCCGTTGATATTCGCATCGGTGTGCAACATCAAGGCGTTGCCTCCGCCGGAGAAAAGGCCTGAAGGGGAGGCGTTGGGATCCAGGATATTTACATTTTTGTCCACAACGTAGAGATTAAATGTGGAACTTCCTGCCGCGTCCACGAGCGTAAGAGTGTTAGTACCGGCGGTGGATGAGTCGTAGGAACCGCTCACTGTGACGGCTAATGTCGGATTTGCCGGGAAACCGCCGGAATTCGAGTCAGATATTCCTGCTGAGATATCATTTTCGGCCTCCACGATAAAAAATTCGCCGGCCGTAGTCGTTCGCCCAGCGGAACTCCACCCGGAATGTTGATAGAAATAATTGTCAGCCAAGAAAACGCTGCTGCCGCCTTGGGCATACGCACTGCCACCCATAAGATTGAGATTGTCGGCCTCGAAGAGGCGCAGCGCCTTCGACGAAATAATGTAGTAGCTGAACGATCTACCTCCGCCAAGCTGCATCGTCCCGCGTCCGTGGGAGTTCGGCGCGCTGAAAGACCCGCTGAACGCTGCGGTGGTCAAGGTCGCCGCGGTATTAGTGTCCAGCGTTCCGCTACTTACGCTTGTAACTCCATCGCCAGTAAAGACTCCCCCATACGACACTTTTGTTGCCGCATTGGCTTTGGCGGTCCCTGTCATCGTGAACGAAAAGCCACCATTGATTTGAGCAGCGGCGAAACCACCAGGCGGATGTTGCTGCAAATCCATTGTGCCGCTGCCGGGGTTGCCGTCGATTTCAGTGAGTAAAGCATGAGCAGGGGAAGTCGCGGCGAAGCTAAAGGCTAACTGTTGTCCGCTCACAGTTCTAAGCTTTATCGTGCCGTGCCCGGTGCTGTCCACCGCATAGGAGGAAGTGTTCGGCTGCGGATTCGCGCTGGTCGGTAGGATCTGATCCTGCAAGTCGGGGGCTGTGGCGGAAATAATGTCAACGATACCGGCCGTCACCGTTCCGTCCCCATTCAAGCTCACGCTTCCAAGCAGAGAAGCGGTGCCGCGTGTCCCCGTCGGGGATGTCAGGAAGAAAGCGTATTGGCCGATGAGAGTCGCGTTCGAAGCCATTCCCGAGACCAACATACTCGCACTGGCGCTTTTGTTGATGTCTTTAACGGACGTAGCAATAATGGTGAACGCCATGCCAGAAGCCCCGGAAGCTGGGGCCGTATAGTTGGTCACGACCTCGTTGCCCGTCGATGCCGGACTGAAAGTGCCGCAGGCCCCTGCAGGGGAGCAACTCCAGGTCACCCCGGCCGTATCATGGGAAACACTCGCGCTGACGCTCAGCGTTTGGCCGGAGTGAATCGTTACAGGTGGGGAAACATCGAACTGCACCTCGGAAGCAGAGTCAGTGATCATGACTGTGGAGCTGGCACTCTTCGCATGGTCGGTATTTGATTTAGCCGTGACCGTGACCTGGCCACCAGCGGGCACCATTGCCGGGGCCGTAAAGGTTGTGGCCATGCCGCTGGCGGTAGAGGAAGGACTGAACAATCCGCAAGAGTTTGCCGGAGCGCAACTCCAGGTCACACCACCGTTCGTACCGTCATTCGACACGGTTGCGGACACAGAGGTAGTGCCGCCAGGTGCTACGCTAGGCGACAGTGGAGACAAGACCACCGAAATGGATTGTGATTGTGTTCCAGGCTGCGAAGAACCTCCTCCACACCCGGAGTTGCCCAGAACCACGATCAACGTCGCGAGCAAAAAGAACGACTTGCCTTCAATCCCAATTCTACGGTTCATAGCACCTCTGAATTCCAGCGCCGCCCTTTCCGATCTGTACATTTTTGTAAACCGGCGGGCATCGGGCGCACTATGGTGTGCGCAGCGCTAAGGGTCAATGCCCGCCGGAACATTTCTGGGTAACTGGTCAAGGTTCTGAGAATTAGTGAGTTGTAGATGTTCCAAGGGTGAACGATCCGAATCTACGGGTTACTTTCTCTCGCTCGTTTCCCCACCGCTGGTCGTCTTGTAGACCGCAGAGTTGGTCGAGACGTACAAGACGTTGGGTGAGTGTGCGTCTAATGCAATGCCGAAGACCCCCAAGTCGTCCAGTCCACTATTGATGGCTGTCCAGGAGTCCCCGCCATTCAGGCTTTTAAAGACGCCTGCGCCTTCGAAGGCGACATATAAGACGTTGTGCCGGCGAGGGTCGACCTGAACAGAGCCAGTGCGCGCGGTCTGAAATCCGTCTGGCAGGCCAACGCTTTGGGAGACGAAAGACGCGCCCCCATCGACACTCTTCAGCACACCGACGAAAGTTCCTGCATAGACGATATTGGACTCGACCGGATCGACGGTCACGCTCAAGGACGGATTTTGATCTACGTTGGTCCAGCTGGCCCCGGCATCGGTGGATCTCCAGATCCCGTTCGTACCGGCAAAGAAAACAGTGTGGTGGTGTTGGAGATCAATCGTTATTCCCCTTCCACTGAGGGACAGAAAATCGTCCGGAAGGCTGCCCGGAGCACGATCGACGCGTGTAAAGGTCTCGCCAAAATTCACGCTTTTCCAAATGCCGTCGCCGCTGCGAAATGTAGAAACATAGACGGAGTGGTCGACGGGATCAACGATGACACCGGCAACGTAGATCTCGCTCGATCCAAAAAGGCGACGTTCCCAATGCCGGCCGTGGTCACGGGATCGATAAAGACCTCCGCCTGTAAACGCTCCTGCGTAGACAAGGTTGGGGTCCTGGGGGTCGAAGGCCATGCTCCGTGGTGACCGGGAGGTCAGTCCTTTCTCGCCGCCATCCTCCCAAACGCGACCGCCATCATGGGTAACAAACAAGCCACCGTCATTGGTAGAGAAAAAAACGTGCTCGTGGTTGGCGGGATCGATTCCTAACGCGTGCCCGTTCTGGCAGCGGCAGTCTTTCAGTTGCTTCCAGGCCACTCTTCGCCAATTCGAGGCCCGGCGATCGTCTTCCTCGGAGTCTCTTGTCGGCGCGGAATGCTCGAACACTCCGTCGAAGTTGGTTCCCGCGTAAACGGATCCGTCCGATCCAACGCTAAGAACCAGACCTAACCCGTCGGATATTCCTGTGTTGGTCCAAGTTGCGCCGTCGTCTTTGCTGACGGAAATTCCCTGAGTTGCGGTGCCGGCATACAGGCGTTTGCCACTTTTCGCCAGCGCCAAGACAACACCGACGGCCGGTGAACCGCTGCGGACAAAGGAAGCTCCTGAGTTGGCACTCTTGAAGACGCCATTGCCGTTGGAACCGGCATAGATGATGTTGCTATTGGTAGGGTCCACGTACAACGACCAGACCGTCGTGTCCACGTTGAGTGGATTCCACGTAGCGCCAGCGTCGACACTTTTGAACGCGCCGGTTCCGGCGGTTCCCGCATAGACAACGCTCGTGTTATTCGGATCGATCGCCAGGGAGAAAACAAGCGGATTGTCGATGCCGCTCGCCGAAGACACCCAGGTGTCGCCGCCATCGGTCGTCTTCTGAAGGTCACCGTTAAAGCCAGCATACAAAATATTTGCATCCAGGGGATCGATGATCAACGACAAAGGTAGAAGGTCGGAGCCTGTGGCCGTCCATGTGGCTCCGCCGTTTACGGTTTTGTAGATGCCGGCACCCGTCCCCGCGTAGATGAGATTGGGATCGCCCTGCGCCATTGCCAGCGATGCGACGACCAGCGAATCGAGTCCTTGATTGGCCGCTGCGAACGTTTGTCCACCGTCCTTACTCTTGAGAATTCCCCCGCCTAAACTCGCGATGTAGACTGTGCGTGTCGCAGTATCAATCGCGATGGAAGCTTCAATGGCGGGAGGTGCAGGACCAACTGACTTCCAGGCTCCCGCCGCGCGAAGATTCCCACCGGCAGGTTGTGACTTGGATTGCGCATTGGAAATCGCCGGCAAAGTGAAAATCAATGCCAGAAGAAGTGAAAACCAGATACGGACAGCTTTCTTGCTTGCAGACTTGTGTGGCCTTTTTGCGCTCATAACATTGCTCTCCTTAACTGACCTAATCGTTCCGAGTCTCGAAATGACGCTGGAAACGTCACCGGGTACCTGCTCTGAGCTACCTGCTCATGTTCCAGAAGCTCGCGTTCGGCGGACTATGGAAGTGAATGGGTCGGCGGTCAATGCACGGGGAAACATTCTTGGGTAACTGTGTAAGTCACAGATAACGCTTTGCATGAGGTAAATGCGCGGGGCCTATCTATTGATAACCAGGAGGGGCGGTGCTACGCTTCTGCGGGAATCTCCCAATGGGCGACAATCCTAAGCCTTCAAACGTGTATAGGTTCGGTCCTTACCAAGCCAATACGGCAGATCTGGAATTGCGGAAAGGGGGCATCCGCATCAGACTCCAGCCCAAGCCGTTTCAGGTGTTCAAGGTCCTGTTAGAGCGGGCCGGCCAATCTGTTAGCCGCGAGGAACTGAAGTCCCTGCTATGGGCTCCTGACATATTTGTTGATTTCGACCATGGACTGAATACGGCGGTCAATAAGATCCGCGAGGCCCTGAGTGATTCCGCGGAAGAACCCCGATACATCGAAACGCTAGCAAATGGTTATAAGTTCATCGGTGATATCAGTGACGAGTCTGCACGGCCCCGCGTCACAACTGCCCCCGTCACCGCATCGCCTCCCGCGGCTTCGCTTCTTGCCGATCATCCGGAGCCAAGGGCTGAGATCCCTTGGCGAAGACGCTACCTCGCGCCGGGTGTCGGGCTCGCCTGCCTGATTACCGTAGTTTCTTTAGTGTTTCACGCCGCACCTAAGGTGTTTGGAACCTCTTCAGCTGCGATCCAATCCGTGGCTGTTCTGCCTTTGAAGAATCTCTCTGGAGACCCGTCTCAGGAATATTTTAGCGATAGCATGACCGATGAATTGATTACGCAACTCGCGAAAATCTCTAGCCTCAATGTGGCGTCCGCAGGATCGGTAGTTCGTTACAAGAATACCTCGGCCTCCGCTGCAGAGATCAGACGAGACTTAAAAGTGGATGCCTTCCTGGCGGGCAGTGTGGTACGTACCGGCGACAAAATTCGCGTCAGCGCGCAACTTATCGACGCCCGAACGGACCGGCACATTTGGGCGGAAGACTACCAGGGCGATTTGCGGGACGTGCTCGTTTTGCAGAACAACATTGCGACGGCAATTGCCCACAGCGTAAAGGTGAAGGTTACTCCGGCCGATTCTCCGACGGTGTCCGTGCCTCGCCAAGTGGATCCCCGCGCCTACGACGCATATATCAGGGGCCGCGGTTACTGGATGCGGAGCAATACCCCAACGGAAGTTTCCGGTGATGTCGAGAAAAGTGGGGAGTTTTTCAAGCAGGCCATCCAGTACGACCCAAGTTTTGCGCGTGCCTACAGCGGGCTAGCAGATTATTACGGCGTGCAAGCGGCGTACGGGGTAATACCCGTTGCAGAGGGCTGGAGCAAGTCGGAAGAGGCGTCTCGGAAGGCGCTGGCTCTCGATGATCGGCTTGCGGAGGCCCACTGTTCGCTGGCGTCCAAAATGATGTACTACGACTGGAACTGGACAGGCGCTGAAAGGGAACTACTGCGTGGCTTGGAGCTTGATCCACATTATGCGGCACTCCATAACTTGTATTCCCATTGGCTTTCCTACACCGGGCGGTTCGATCAAAGTATCCTCGAAGCCCACCGAGCAGAGGAACTCGATCCTCTGGGCCAACGAGTCGCTGTTCAGCGGGCCCTCCGATTTAGCCGCCGTTTTGATTTGTTTCTCGTGGAGGTGGATAAAGTTTTTGCCCAGGACCCTGCCCGGATTCATAAGGAAAGGGCCAGGGTGTACCAAGCCAAAAAACAGCACGCTGAAGAGGTACAGGAAACGGACCAGGAACTTCGCATCGAGGGGTGTCGCCCCTGCGCTGATCGGCTGGCGACGGCGTACGCACGTCGGGGTTATACCGGTTGGCTCGAGGAGCGGCTGAGCAGGCTAAACGAAATCTCGAAGGTCGGAAAGTCCCTGTCGTTCGAACACGCCGAACTGTATGCAGTGTTGGGGAACAAGGATAAGGCTATGCATTATCTTGAAGAGGGTTACCGGGAACACACCATTGAGTTGGTCAGGTTACAGGTGAATCCGGCGTACGACGAGATGCGCACCGACCCGCGGTTCCAGGACCTGGTGCATCGCATCGGGTTGCCGCAAAACTAGCCAATTCCTAGTAGATCGCTCCGGGCGGTTGACAAAACTTCGTATTTCCTCGCAAATTATCAATTTATCTATTAACCTCTTGCGTCAATATCCAAGCCAATTTCAAAAGGCCACGGCTTATCCAGTGTCTCCGCATCGATCATTTTTGTGTTCTTGGGGGCTACTGTTTTTTTCGTTTCTTCTGGTGTCCGCTGCAACCGCCACAGCGCAATTGAACACTGGCTCAATGTCAGGTGTCGTCATCGACGCCCAACGAGCCCCCATTCCGAATGCGGAAGTCAGTATCACGAACGTTGCCACCCGAGAAAAACTAACGACCATCACCGGAGCGGACGGATCGTTTCACGGGAACGCTCTTTTGGCCGGGATTTACACGGTGCGGATCGCCAAGACCAGCTTCAAACAATTGCTCATTGAAAATGCTCCGGTCAGCGTCGCATCGGATCTCGGTCTCGGCGCTTTGCAATTGCATATTGGTGAGGCTTCCACCACCATCACGGTCCAGTCTGCTTCAGGCTTGGCTGAACGCACCGAACCGCAACTTTCGCGATCCTTCGGGACCCCGGCACTTACCTCTCTTCCCGGTATATTAGAGAACAACGGTTTGGATAATCTCGCGCTACTCGTTCCCGGAGTTGCGGACAGCCGTGATCTGGGTTTTTCGAGCGCTAATGGGGCGCAATTCTCCGTAAACGGTTTGCGAGGAAGAAGTACCGATCAGCAGATCGACGGTCAGAATAATAACGACAACTTTGAAATGGGGCCCTCGATATCACTGAGCGATCCTGAGTTCGTGACGCAATACGAGCTTACCACCGGTAACTTCAATGCGGAGTTCGGACGAAATTCAGGTTCGGTAGTCAATATTGTCACCAAGTCTGGCACCAATGATCTGCACGGATCTCTCTACGCTACCGAGTCGAATTGGCGATTTAACTCGTTGTCAGCCAATCAGAAGATCTTTGAAGGTCTCACCAAAGTGCCCGCTTTTAACGATGCTTTCTTGGGCGGAACCATCGGTGGGCCGATAGCCAAAGACAAATTGTTTTTCTTCGCCGGGGTGAATTCAGAAAGTCTGAATCAAACCAAAGTATTTGCCGCCGCGCAGTTGACGCCCACGCCTTCCGGGTTGGAGACGCTCAGCGCCTGCTTTCCTGACAGCGCATCGGTACAGGCACTTCGTTCCTACGGCCCTTATTCCGTCAAAGCAGGGAACCCCACGCCGCTAGGTGTGGCGACACTAATGGATCTCCCGGGTTGCGGTACCGTAGCCACGGCGGGAATTCAGCGTTCCTTACAGACGGATGGTCGCCAAAACAATTTCATCATCAAATTTGATTATCAAACTCCCCAAAATCATTTCTCGGGCAGATATCTTTACGCCCGAAGGCTATCTTCGAATAGCGACGGAGAAGCCGCTGCGGGTTATTCTGCTGACGGCTTTCAGTTAGCGCAGGAATACAGTTTCAGTTGGACGCGTTTCCTCGGGGTCAGTACCGCGAATGAGTTTCGTGTGTTTTACGGAAGGAATGATTTTCAGGATGGGGGTAATTCCCTTGGCGGTACCGTGCCCAGAGCCAGCAAACTTGGGGATGCTCTCACCTCCGTCACGTTCACCGATTCAAACCTTCTGAGCTTTGGAGTGCCCACATTTTTGCCGACGGGCCTAATTGCGAACACCTACCAGTTTCACGATAACTGGACGCATATTGCCGGACGGCACGCCTGGAAATTGGGCGTGGACGTCACTCAGGTGCGTGCCCCTATCACCATGCTCATCAATTACAACGGTTCGTTCCAGTTCACAAACTTCGCGGCGTTCGCGGCAAATTCTCCGAATCGAATTCGCATTGCTTCAGGGAATCCTTATTTGGATTTTCGCGAGACGGATCTCTACCCGTATGCCGCCGATCAGATAAGGCTCGCAAGTAACCTGATCCTTACTTTGGGATTAACCTGGTCTTACTACGGACAACCGGCTAACGTCCTGCACCAAATTACAACGCGTTCGCAGACGGGCGACGATCCGCTGTGGAATCCAAGTCTGCCATTGAGTGCCACCACCTCGCCGGAATTGCCCGCCTTTAAAAATGGCTGGGCTCCAGGCATCGGCTTTGCGTGGTCTCCCCACAGCAATTTCTTGCATTTAGGCGACAACACCGTGTTTCGTGGTGGTTACCGGGTGTCTTACGATCCGGCGGCATACATCACCTACGCCAAGGCCGCCAATGACTCGCCCTCCGTGATTTCTACCACGCTGACAGGAGGAAGTGCCGAGTCAAGTCCACTGCCGGCGGTTCCCATCGGCGACAACGTGAGAACGTTGCTGGGGCCTCACTTGCAGACCGGGATCTTTGATCCACGAGCGTTTGGACAAACTACCGTTTCGCCGGATTTTGGGCCGGACCGCGTACAGGAGTGGTCTCTCGGCATACAACATGAGATTTCTCGCAACGCAGTACTGGAAGTGCGTTACGTCGGAAATCACGGCACCCGCTTGTTCCAGACCATCGACGGGAATCCTTATATTCTTGGACTGGCGAACACTCATCCAGATCTTGTTCCGGCCGGATGGAAACCGTGTCCAGCGTCGCAGGCGGCTATCCCCGAATTAGTAGGACGCCTTAGTTGCACGGGTGCCGCCGTGGTTCGCGAACGTGCCAACACCGGTTACTCGGACTACAACGGATTGCAGATCGAGTTGCGCTCGACCTCGCTCTGGCGCCAACTTACCATGCAGAGCTTCTATACCTTCAGCAAAACAACCGACAACGCCAGCGAAATTGGTGGCACGGGCGCCGGCGGCAATACATTGGCAGTTTCGCAAAGTCAGGTGAACTTCACGGGCCAGGAACACGGTCTCTCGGGGCTTGATTTCCCGCATAAATTCGTGCTTTCCGCGGTGGAAGAGATACCGCTCTTCCGAAATCGCCGCGGCGTGGTTGGACAGGTTCTCGGCGGTTGGCGTGCGGCTGCCGTTTATACGCTGTCCTCAGGTCAACCCTACACCGCCGTGCAATTCTCCGTCAGCTGTAACGCTGGCGGAGATATTTGCGCTTCTTCGCCCAGCGACACCAACCCCTACGATCCCGTGTTCAATGCGGAGTACGCCCTGCCAGACGGCTCGCTTCGGCCATTTCTGGGGTCCAACAACGCCCCGGCGCAATCCGTCGGAATTTTCGCCAAGGATATTTGCGCCAGCGACAGCTCCGGAACTCTGTGCGGAAATTCAGCCATTTCCCCGACGACGTTGATCAGCCTCAACCAGTTCAACAACGGTTTTACGGGTACCAAGTTAGATAGTTCAGGACGCGTAATTTCCGACAGCACGCATCCCGCCCAAATTGTCGCCCAGGATCAGATACGGTTCATCGCGAATACCACGACTGCTGTTGCTTTTTTTGGAAGCCCGTTCGGAAACGTAGGACGCAATACGCTGCGGGACGCTCACATTAATCTTTTGAATTTTTCCGCCTTCAAAACTACGAAGCTTTCCGAGAGCTTGACCTTGCAAATCCATACCGACTTTCTGAATGCTCTTAATCATCCGAACTACTCGTCGGTGGATCCTTTCATTGACGATGCGGGTCGCGGCGCCGAAGCCAGCGGATTCGCAAATCCTCACCTCTTCGGTGTTTCCCACCGCACGATTTCATTTGGAGCAAAGCTATTTTTTTAACGCGGTTAGAAAGAATAGTTAGAACATCTCAGCAGAAATGAGGCAACTTCTAAGTCCAGGACTCAGAAGCCGCCACGATATCAGCTCGTGTCGTCTGCTCTGTCGCCGCGGTGCTCACGCTAGTCTGGTGCTGCTCGGTGGGACTTTTCCCTTCTATGAATATAGGAAGTCTGTAGTGTAGGCATCGCCGCGCAACAGCATTCTGGCAAGAACCGGTTTCAGCAACGAGGGTATAGAAATGCCCAGCAGCGACGACGCACGGAAGACTCCCTGCCAAAAACGGAAATTCAAGAAAGTGAAGGTTGCTCGCTCACACTTCGACCTGGTCGAGTGTGACGCGAAGTCCCATACCGACTTCCAAGAGACCGGCGTATTCTGCTGGCACAAATAGGTCTAGGTCGTACCTGTGTGAAAATAAAATATTTCTAATCAATAGGAAAGTGTACGGTATTGCACATCGATTTACGGAACGAAGCTGCTTAAATTACGGCAGGGGCTTTGGAAAGGGCTCATGCCTACCACTCCAACTCCGCCAACTAGAATACTCGTTATTGAAGGCGATTCGTCTACGACTGCTCAGATTCGCTCCGCCCTAGCAGCGCCCAACAACAGTTCCTTCCAGATCGAATGCGTCAGCCTGCTCAGCCATGGCCTTGAGCACCTTGCTGCAAAAAATACCGATGCTGTCTTACTCGCGCTGGACCTGCCCGACAGCCAGGGAATCTCAACATTTGAGAAAGTATTCGCTGCGGCTCCCGACGTTCCGGTCTTAATTCTAGGGGGAGACCGCGCCGAGGCCCTCGCCAAGGAAGCGGTGGGGCAAGGCGCGCAGGATTATCTTTTGCCAAAAGCGATCGATAGCTACTCCTTGCCGCGGATGCTGCGTAATGCCATTGAACGCAAAGTGGTGGAAGATGCGCTGTTCCTCGAAAGAGAGCGCGCTGTAGTTACCCTCAACTCCATTGGGGACGCCGTGCTCTGCACGGATATATCTGGCAACATCACCTACCTCAATCTTGTCGCCGAAACTATGACGGGCTGGACGCGCACGGAAGCCATTGGAAAACCTCTTGCCGAAATCTTTCACATTCTCGACGGCGCCACGCGAGAACGCGCCCAGGACCCCATGGCGCTAGCCGTCAGCCGGAACAAGACGGTGGGCCTAACTGGCAACTGCATCCTCGTTCGACGTGACGGATATGAATCAGGAATAGAAGATTCCGCCGCGCCCATCCACGACCGCCACGGCGCAGTCATCGGTGCCGTGGTTGTCTTTCACGACATCACCGCCGCGCGGGCCATGTCGGAACTAATGATTCGCGCCGCGCAACACGATGCCGTGACGAACCTAGCAAATCGCACGCTGCTTACCGACCGCATCGCCCAGTCGATTTCTCTGGCGCATCGCCAGAAAAGATCCATCGCCGTGATTTTCCTGGATCTCGACCATTTCAAAAATATCAATGATTCCCTGGGACATGCCACCGGTGACCTCCTACTGCAGTCGGTTGCAAAACGCCTGCTGGCCGGGGTCCGTGCTTCGGACACGGTCAGCCGCCAGGGCGGAGACGAATTTGTGATCCTGCTGTCAGAGATCGCTCACGCGGAGGACGCCGGTACCAGCGCGGCAAAAATCCTGGCGTCACTACGCGCCCCGCATTCAATTGCCGGTCACGAGTTGCACATCGGTGGCTGCATCGGTATCAGCATCTATCCCCAGGATGGAGAAAATGCCGAGGACTTGATCAAGAACGCCGACACCGCCATGTACCATGCCAAGGAGCAGGGCCGGAATAATTTCACGTTTTTCGAACCGGAGATGAATCTCGCGGCGGTAGTCCGCCAGTCTGTGGAAGCGAAACTACGCCGTGCCGTACAGGATGAAGACTTCGTCCTGCACTATCAGCCTAAAATAAATCTCGCCTCGGGCGAAATTACTGGAATTGAAGCCTTGGTGCGCTGGCGGCAGGATAGCGGCAGGCTGATCTATCCGGCGCAATTCATACCTATCGCCGAAGGCTCCGGCCTGATAATTCCCATCGGCCACTGGGTAATGCGTGAAGCCTGCCGTCAGGCGCGCGCCTGGCAGGATGCCGGGCTACCTCTATTACCTATCGCCGTCAACGCGTCCGCCATTGAGTTCCGCAATCCTGGCTTTGTCGCCAGAGTCCACAAAATCCTTAGCGAAACTGGATTGGAACCTAGCTTTCTGGAAATCGAACTTACTGAAGAAGTGCTGATTCGCGATGTCGAATCAACTTTCGCAGTGCTAAACGAACTCAAAAGCATCGGCATACGATTCGCTATGGATGATTTCGGGGCCGGTTATTCGAGCCTCAGTTATCTTCGCCGGCTTCCTATTGATGTACTGAAGATTGACCAATCCTTCATTCGCGAGCTGGCCGGGACGAATACGGAAACTACTATGGTTGGTGCGATCATTGCCATGGGCAAGAGCCTTAAACAGGTGGTAGTCGCGGAAGGCATTGAAACCCCTGAACAGAAATCCTATCTGCAGTCCCAATTCTGCTCAGAAGGCCAGGGTTATCTTTTCAGCTATCCCTTGCCCGCCGAACAATTTGCTATTTTGCTCCAGACGGGCGTGAGGGAAACTGCCCTAACAGTCAACTAACTTTCAAACTGTAAGAACCGCAACTGCGAACCTTTTACGTCAGAATTATTAAACTGTAAATACCACTGGGCAAAAAATGGTGCACTCGCAAACTGGCGTCTTCACCACAACCGGAGATTTGAATCGAGTGTCATCAGTTTGCTGCGCACTTTGGCGATAAAAGTCGAGATGATTTCCGAGGTAGTTATAAGGATCAACGAACGTTAGATGTAATTGTGCGACCAGGCAGCGGTAGAACAAAACTCAAAAAAGCTCGCCGCGCCAATCCAAGAGATCGACAGGCTGCTGCGCAAAAAGCAGGAACGCCTGGACCGCATATCGATGAGTCCTGACCAGGACGGGAGTTGTTAAAGGTGACGGCTAGTTCGTTTACTGGGAAATCTGCTCTAAGCTTCATCGCACCACGACGCATCGAACGAGCGTCTCGTCATCCTTAAGATGCTCTCCTGCGCCGTCGAACACTTCGCGCATAGCATCAGCGGAAATGATTACATCGGTCAACTGGACATCCTTTACATGCAAGATTCCCAACTCCGGGTCGCCACGAAGCACCGGCGCTTCCGGAGGTAGTGTCTGCAGCATGGTGATCAGCTCCGCGTTGGTCACCCTTAGCCTCCCGTCCTTGACGGCGGCGCTCAACAGTCGACGCGTCGAGTGTCATAAAAGTGTCATGGTCTTCGGTTCAAAAGCGAGAAATCAGAACCAATCAACAGATGCTCTGCGTGAGAGGTTGACACTGCTTAACCCTAATCTACGCTTTTCGACTTCGAAAGGCACTCGGAGTTAGTTACTGCACTTCCCATATGGCTGTAAGTGTGCTAGCAGGTTACATTCCAAGAAGAACGACAGAAGTTCACAAACGTGATTCCGGCATCAACTTCGTTACTCCGTCAACAACAGGAACATGTGGATAGAATGGCAAATAATCGGCCATTGAACTCTCAGACTGAGCAAGCCCATGCTTGCTACCAAGGCTTTGGTGGTGCGTTGTCCAGTGTCGAAATGAGTGTGGAAGAGCGCTACAAGAGGACCGGATTAATTCCCGCACCAGTGGTATACGGCGTGCCAGGCAGCTTACCAACAGCACCAGGGCCTCAGAATCAAATGCGTACCACTCTAGGGGGATCTCGCTGGCAAGACCCTTCATCGCATGCGCACTCATGTCATTTTCAAGTATCTCGAGCCACGGTTCAAAAGCCTCCATCCCCTCAATCAGGTCATAGACGAACCTGTCTGCAACTACGCCTTGCAGCTTAAAGTCGTGAAAGTCCCAGTGGGTGGCGTGAAAGCAAAATCCCTCATCGATCATGAATACCTTATCTGCGCAACTACCTTCCGGTCGCACGAAGATGAATTGACGAGAGTCCGTGTTGCAAGACCATTTGTCAAAAACCAGCATTCCAGCGAAATCTTTCATGTTGCTCAGGCTCCGCAAGTAATCTCTGCTGAGGGTGTTTGGTTTGACGGAGGCAGATCGAAAGCTCGCGGGAGAATGCGGCGCTAAATATCGAGAACCGAAACACAAACCCGCCTGGCAGGGCTGACTGTGACGCTCATATTGCATCCTGAGAAAAGACTCCTGTATCACGTCCTTGCTGACCTCCACGATGGCGACGTCAGCTACCGGCAAAGTCAAAAATTTGGCGAGCATGGTTCCGAGCAAATCGTTCACCAGGGTTCTGCTCCCTTGGGGATTGCCTTGAAACTTGACCACGTAGTCGTGGCCGTCGGAACACGTCATTAGATGGGATTGTGATCCTCCGGGCATCCTGCGAATGTGTTTTGTGGCTGAAAGCCTCGAAACCTCACAATTGGACGTGGACACAATTTCCCTCCCGCGCGAGCAGAAAATATAATTTTTCATACGGGTTGCGATTTAGAGACGGACGCCGGCTCGCCAACTTGGAGCAGAGTTGGTTATGTACTAAGTAAACTAATATATGTATTACTAACCAGATGTCAATAAGTTTAAGTCTGAAAGGTTCGTGACCGGTACCATGATTGACCATTTAGAGGGAAGCAAAGGTTACCTGCTTGAATCTGTTCTGGAAATGACCAGCACAATAGGGTAATCGCTGCTCACGCTGGCCCGCTTCGACTGTCCGGTAACGGCGGCGGTCTCCATGGGTGGACACAACACCAGCTGAATTTTCGCGTGCAGGCGGCTGAACCGCTAAAGTCAATCTCCAGGACCAACTCAAACGGAACACTATCGTGGCTAGGTTGAATGGAATCCAGCAGGACAGTTGAGTTCTCTATCAGGAAGTATTGTCGAGTCAACTGATCCTGGCTCGACGGCGATTCGATAGCCATTGGCCGGGAAGACCTGCGCCTCAAATTCGCGATGAGTTTGGCCGACATGCTCGCCGTCGCGCTATCCAATATTCGTCTCCGTGAAATGCTGCTGGAGCAGTCTACCCGGGACCCACTCACGCACCTCTATAATAGGCGTCACATGCAAGACGCGCTGAATCGGGAGATTTATCGCGCGAGGCGTGCAGGCTCATCCATCGGCGTCATCCTAATGGATGTCGACTGATTTCAAGGAATTCAATGACTCCTTCGGGCATCCTGCCGGTGACGAACTGTTGCGCTCTTTAGGCAACTATCTGACATCACCTGCGAACCCAGAGGCATAGTCGCACGCTATGGCGGTGAGGAATTCATTCTTGTCTTGCCTGGGGCTTCCTCAGAAACTGGCTCTAACCTCGAAGAAACAATCGAACAAGCTGATCGTGCTCTGTATCGTGCCAAGGAACTTGGTAAGAACCGCGTTGTTTCCGCTTGTGAAAGGGAAGGAGTATGCCTCGCATAGGTGGAGGTTGGCTAAAGGAGGCAGGCCAGGGGCGTCGAATGTTATTCTATCTGCGATGTGCCGCAACTTTGACATTTCCAGCCGTCACGATGAAGCACGCACTTTGTTAGTTGGTCGTATCCCTGCAAATTTAAAGCGAGTCGCAGCTGCACATGACGCAATCTGCTCAAGGGCCCTCCTTAATCCGTTCAGCCCGATTGCACTTAGCGCTCATCGGGCAGGATGCACAGGTGGTGTCACGCGACTAACGAGACTGTTGTTATCGGGACCCATTTGTCACGGTCGCCGAACCTGGGCGATTCGTGCCCAATGGTTTAACCGGCATCCCCGTCTTCGCGTTCCACACTTCCCGGCTTTCCCACAGTTTATTAATCTATTTATAGTTGACGCTAACGTTATCATGTGACAAATGACGTGGTGGTACTTCGAGGAAGAAAGGCAGTTATCGTATTTCTCTTCCGTAGCTGCCTTCTTCGATTTGACCCCGTGTCCGTGCCGGCAATTCGGTATTTTTGGATTGGCCAGGCACCCTTTGGCAAGTTTCGCGGCCCACGTTCGACGCCTGGAGTGCCGAGTGTTACTCCTACTATTCGATGAGCAGCGTCCTGCTAGAAGCCATCTGCGTGGCAAGATTCTAGCCCACGGACGGACCACGGCAATTCTTCACCGGCTACAAACTCATTCTGCGAGGCTAACGAGCGCCGATGGGGATCCCGGAAAGCATAAGATTCCTGGGCCAAAAAAGACGAGACCGAACTAGCGAGTTTGAGGCTACGACTCACCAGTGTCAGCGAGATCGTTTTGCTGCTCTTTCAGCGAAATCGTGCAGAAGTAAACGATCGGTTGCAGTCATTCGCGATAGACAACCTGTGAGTTTTCGGAAATAACGCGCAGCTTTTCCTGAGCCGCCCCACTCGCCGTCCGGGATGCTATTTGAGGGCGGCGGCGACTCTTCAGACTCGTAAAGGACTTGATAAAGCGGCATTTCTAATGCCCGGGCCAATTTCTCCAAGGTCTCAATCGATGGAATGGTATGCCCGTTTTCGACGCGAGAGACATAACACCGAAGTAGTCCAGTCCGACGTTCAATGTCGCCTTGGGAAAGATCTTTTGACACGCGTATTTCGCGTAGTCGTTCACCAATATTCATAGGATGCCTCGGTGACGTTTCATTTTGGCCCTGTGTTTCATTTTGCGACTTCGGCTTACGGCGTGCGGTCGGTGGTGCTCTCTCGTTCTTACTTGAATTCTGTACTTAGGGTGTATAGTACGTATCCGTAAACCTAAGCCAGTAACCCAGGAGACGTGATGAAACCCATACTCCTGAGACAAGTTGCGGCGCCTCCCAGGGTCTCGTTGCTAATTGGCATCATTTCGTTCTGGATTACCGAAATTCTCTTTCTTGCTGGTGGTATTCGCCCCACTTGGGCCCGCCAAGTAGCAGGAGTCGATATTCTGTCTTCCATAATGGGCGATCGAATCCAGATGACCATCTTATCGACCGTATTGGTAGTGCAATCAGATTGCCAATGACGGCAATCCCTTCTGCGATGTCATGCCGTGAATCAAGTCCTGGCGCCCTTCGAGGCCCACAAAAGTTTTTATAGCGAATTATTAGCAGGGGGAACTACTTCCGGGTCATGCGCAGCTCGATCATCATGCGCTCCTCACCTTTGTCGTCGATCAGGAAATGGCGGTGGAGGAGAAGGCGGCCGTCTTGCTCAAGGTGGGCACGCGCCACTGTCTTGCGTCCGGGACGGTCCGGCTCGAGAGGGGTGGTCCAGAGGACGATGCTCTTGCCGTCAAAAGTGCCGTCGCTCTGGCGAATGGACATAGTCGTCTGCCGCGAGTCGTACCACACCGTGGTGAAGCGATTCGTTTTGGAATCAAAGCCGGAAATTCCGGTGCCGGTACTTTTTGTTCCGTCAGCATTGAGGAAAGTGAAATCCGACTGCAGAAACTTGCCGTCCTGGATCATGTACTGTTTACACGAGCCTTTGGTCACGCGGGGCTCACCGTTCACCGGAAAGAACGTCTTGACCACGTCCCAGTCGCCCGCAAATTGCGCGAGCAGTTTCTGGCCAGCGCCCGGCGCGTTCGCCGGCTCATATTGATTGTGGGTTTGCTGGGGGACCGCCGCGGTAGGGATCAGCAATGTCGCGATAATCCATATCTTGATAACTCGCGAATGATATTTAAAAGTCGCCAGCATTGAATCCTCCCATGATGTGACTAGCGAATTAGCAGTTCGCTTAGCTCGTGAACGTGCTGAAGCAGCGGCAAATAGACGACAGCCAGCAGACCCAACAAGGCCAGGATTCCCAACGCTTCTAAATGCTTGCGTGGCAGTGATGCGGCGACCGGGCCAGGCTGCCAAGCCATGAGGCGTTGGATGCGCGCCCGCAAAGCCTCTTCCGTAGGTGGCATGAGGCTGGTGGAGGTGTCCGGCATTTTGGTACCGCATGTTGGCGTCGCCAGCTTGAGCAGGGCCGACGCCAGATCAACCGCGCCGCACTCATCCGTCGCCGCGGCATCATCGGCGGCCAGTTCCGCGGCGTGCATCCAGGTCTGTTCCAATCCTGAAAGAAACGGGAACTTTGAGAATCGAAGCACCAGCTTTTTGAAATTGTCGTGATACCCCGCGTGGGCCAGCTCATGGCGGATAGCCGCTTGCATCTCGCCTTCATTCAAGCGCTGAAACGCTTGTTCTGAAATCAGGAATTTTGGCCGAAAGATGCCAGTGACTAGGAGCATCGGTTTAGCGGAAGCAATCTCCACAATCCGAGCGCCGGATTTGTCCAGCGGGCTTGAACGCATTGGGGGGTAAGCTGCGAGAAATTGTTGGGTCTTCCATAAGGAGAAAAGGACGGAAGCCGTTCCAAAACACACCACCACGATTCCGGCGCATCCCAGCCCTATGCCCAAGACACCGACCGCTTCTTCGCTCTGATAAGGCTCCAGGCGAAGAAAGGAAGGTATGACCACCAAAATGACAAGGGCCACTGCGACCGCAAGGGGGACTGTCCGCAGGCGGTACAAGAATGAGGGGTCCCAAGACTCGGCTCTCTTGCTTACGAATCGCCACGCGCCAGCCACACCCATTGAAAGCGCAAGGTAAATTAGAAAGAATGCGCCAGACCACAACAAAACGGCTCTGAGGAAATAGGTCATGGCTTTCCTCTGCGCCGCAGCTCCTGGCGCTTGCGATTGACGGCGCGCCGCAATTCCTCAAGCAGTGCACTGTCATGTTCCGTTACGGCATCCACCAGATAGGAAACCGGCAAGGAGGGGTTAGTGGCGGCTTGCAGCAAACAGCTTATTTTCTCTCCGAGTATGGAGCGGTAAAACTTCTGTTCGTCTTGTTTCAAGCGGTAGCGGTAGGCTTGTCCCCGCGCGTCCGAATCACGATCGAGAAAGCCCTTCTTGTACAGGCGGTCTAACGTGGTCATCACCGTCGTATAGGCTGCCTCGATCTTGCCTGACTGCAGCAGTTCGCGAACGGTGGCATCTTTCTGCTGGCACAACAAAACGAGCAGATGCGTTTCCAGGGGACCAAGTTGAGGTTGCTTTGTATCCGAAGCCTTGCTTGGGGCCATCGAGCCATTTCCAGAAACAGGAACACCAGCTTACGTCAGCCAGCTTCAAAACAGCAATCGCACCATGAACTGTAACGAGCGGGCGGGCAGTTGGTTAGTAATTCCGCTGAGGGGCAGCCCGAAAGCGGAACTGGTGGTGTCCTGATTGCCGAACGTGCCGTTATAACCGACAAAATTTGCATGATTGAATACGTTGAAGGCTTCCAAGCGGCCCTGAACCTGAAAACGCTCCGTCAGCCTGAACGCCTTTTCGACGAAGGGTGAAAAATCGTAGATCGCGCGTCCTCGCCCGCTATTGCGCCCCACCACCAAGCCATTGATCACCGGGCGGTCGGTGGTCGCGCCAGTGTCGCCGCTATTGTTCGAGCCGGTCACAAAGTTGAACGGCAGACCCGAGGCGAGCGTGGCGATTCCCCCGAAATCAAAGCCCAGTGGCGCATGATACGTGCCACTGATGACGAAGCGGTGGCGCTGGTCGAAGATGGCGTTGGCCTCTTCTTCTGTACCTGTAAAGTTCGGATCGTTGGGGTTTTGACCCGGAACGTCGGGGTCAACATTGTCTATGGCATGTGAATACACATAACTGGCCAGCATGGCGAAGCGGTGCGCGAATTGATGACTGAGGTTGACGTCGAGCGCGTTGTAGCGCACGTAGCCGTCGTTGACGTCCGTTTGAATCACGCTGTAAGCCGGCTGTGGCAGATTCGCTTTAGTGGGATCGCACGTTCTCCCGGCGGCGGCATAGAACGCCACCCAAAGCGGACGCGCGCAGTTCGCAGCCTGGGCGCTGCGAGTTTGCCCCTGGGCGTCACGAACGAACGGCGTGGGCGCATCTACATCCAACGGCCGCAAAACGTGTACCGTGTGCGAGCCCACATAGTCCACACTCAGAACCCAACCCCTCATCAACTCCCGTTGTAGGCCGAAAGTCCATTGTTGGGAGTAAGGATTAAGCAACGCGTCGGGGTAACCAACCAGCAGGGAAGTATCGAAGAACTGATCGTAAAAGTTTGCGCGGCCCGGACGGATATACAGGGTGCGCACCGGCCCAACCGCTCCACTAGGGAAGGCCGGAAGCGGAACATCCGCTACCGATGAGGGAAAGCCCACCTGGCCCGCACCTGCCGAGAAATTGAAAAAGCCAGTAGGGCCGCCGAGTGCATAATTCGCGGCAGCATTATCCACCACCTGTGCGTAGTAGATTCCGAATCCGCCGCGGACCACCGTCGTTCCGCGTCCAGCCCAGTCATAGGCAAAGCCGATACGCGGCGCAAAATTCTTGCGGGCGTCGGTGAACGACTGCTGCTCGTAGCGGAGCCCCAGATTCAGCGTCAAATCGTGGCGGACTTTCCAATTGTCCTGCGCGAACAGCGCCCAAAGCGTGTCGTCTGCAGTGTAGGTCGCGTTTCCGTAGCTCTGGTTGTAGCGCGCCACGTTGGCTATGTTGTCCAGATAGGCGGGACTTTCGCAATCCGCAAGGGAGAGACCACACGGGTTGTAGGTGAGCTGTCCCAGAAAAAACGGACCGCCAAATTCTTTGCTGTTCCCGCCGCTGTGGGACTGCACGATACCAAAGCCAAATTTGAGCTGGTGGCGATTCCAACTGGCGGCCACCGTATCGTCAAATCCGAACTGGCGGTTCAGCAGCAGCGCCGACTGTGAGGTTCCGCTGGTGAAAGTCCCCCCGGCCGTAATCGGCACGATAAATTGGGTGCTGAAGATTACGGGATCGAATTGCGTGATCGGCGAGGCCAGCTGAAACTGGGCGCGCGCCGTATTCAGCCACGTTGGGGACAGCACTGCGGTGTCGCCCACCTCGAGGGAATAGGTGCGGCGGCGAAAAATCCTGTCCACGTTCGACAGGTTATTGCCGCCGACAGTGCCATTTGGGTTCGTGTCGTGAAAACTGTCCGTATTGGCGCGCACAAAGAGGGTGTGGGCATCGCTGATGCGATGGTCCATGCGAAGAAACGTCATCCAATCGGTGTAATGTCCGACGAACACACCTGGCGCGAGAGGAGATGTCACAGGTGAGCCGCGATTTTCATGACTATATTCACCGGCGAAGAAAAAGTGCGTGCGCTGGCTGCCGGGAATCGGCCCGCCGATCGAAGCTCCCAACTGCCCGAGCGAATCACTGACAATCTGGTTGCCGCTGGTCGCATTGTTGGCGGTAAAGCCCGCGAGTTTGGCGGAGGTCTCGTCCGGCCGCCACATGCCGAGCAGGTCTCCGTGATATTCATCGCCGCCAGTCTTAGTAACGACGTTGACTACACCGCTGGTCGTGGCGCCGTATTCCGCCGAGAAAGCATTCTCGAGGACGGTCATTTCCTGTACGGCTTCCCTTGGAACGTTGGTGAAAACCGTTTGCCGGCCCCAACTGTCGTTGCCGGTGCTGCCATCGATCACCCATGAGGTTTGCCGGCGCCCCGAGCCGTTCGTCGTAAACATGTTCTGGTTCATGAAGACATCGCCCTGATTCAGCGCCGGGCGGTTCGCAGCATTTACCAGCGGAAGGTATGTAATTCGACGGCTTAGCAAAGGTAACTCCTCGACCTCCGCGGAACTCAGGCGATTGCCAAGCTGAGGTTCGTCGGCGCGAACCTCGCCCACGGTTCCAGTCACATGGATCTGCGATTGAATAGCCGTGACGCTCAGTTGAATCTTGAGATTAGCTGTAGTTCCAGCGACCAGCGTCAGTTCCTCAAGCGCATCCGCAAACCCCTCCTTGTGTACCGTGAGTGCATACCGGCCGATGGACAAGCCCGACAATGTAAAGCTCCCTGAGGAGTCCGAATGGACATTGCGTTCGACGTTAGTGAGCGTGCTCCGGAGATTGATTTCAGCGCGGGAAACCGCGGCATCGCTTGGATCGCTAATTTGTCCCTTGAGAGTCGCTGTGTCGGGCGCCTGCGCACCTAGGCGGCCGGCGAAAATTGCCAAAACGGCTAGCAAGGCTACAGGGGAACGAAAGCTTCGAACTACGGCACGATCGGTAGGTCGGCACATAGTCGAGTACGTTAGCCCGCGCGCAACCGCTACTACCACGCTAGTATCGTAGGGTTGCGGGAAAGTACAAATCGGAGCTATGCGAAGTTTGTTTGCAGGCCGGGGCAGCGTCCTTGCCAATTTCTACCAAGTCGAAGCAGAACAGCAGACAGGCTGATGCCGATAATGATGCCCATGCAACGCCACATTGGAAAGCGAATCTTGCCAACTCGTGGCACCGTACGAGCTCCTTCGCCACAGCGGACCTATGAGGTCATGGAATTTGCGAATTTGTGTTAGGGGACACTGAGGATCAGGTTTCCGGTAACAGCGTTGACCAGGAGTTGAGAAACTCTCGCGACGAATACCGATGGAAACCTCAGGCGTTCGACTGGCGAAGATGCAGTTAATTGCGGATTTGGCCGCGTGGTGATGGCAGCGGAGAATCGGTATGAAGATATTTCTTGTAGGCCGAAACCCAATTAACGGAAATGTCCCGTTGTGCAGTGGAGAGATTTAGACGCCCTTCACAAACCTGGTCGCGAAGGTAATTCTCCAATTGGTCTTTCACATGAGCGTTCCACTCGGTGTCGGCGTAGGGCTCTGGCCAAAGATTGCGAATGTCGTCGGCGCCGCCCAGCTCGGGCGTAATCAAGTAATCGACCTCGTAGTTGTCGGGCGAAACGTTGTGCATCCCATATTCCTGGAACACTTTGCTCTGCAGGTTCGCGGGAATCTGAAACTTCGATGGGTCAGTCTTTGATCCGCAGACTTCCCGCGAGGCCGCGGTCCGCACTGCGCCAGGCGTTAATCGCGTATCCGGCAGCGGGCGTGCAAACCGCGCTTCCGTGAGGGTTGCTTGAGGCGTTTCACGGTGAGAAAAACGCACGAAAACGAAAAAAGAGATGACAGCCAGTACGGAAGCCCCCAGAGCCGCCGTCCAGCCAAGCTCACCGGCGAATTTTTGCAAAGTCTCCGGTCTTGTTCCCAGCGTTTCTTCAGCGATCCGTCGGTGCAGTTCAACGCGTGAGGGCGCGAAAGGCGGATTGTGGTGTTCGAGGGAGCCGCGATAGGCATTTGAAAAATTTGTCAGCTGATTTTTCAGTTGTTCCATGCGAGCGCGGCAGGTCGCACATGATGACAGGTGAAGCTCGACATCGCGCCCGCGGCGCGGCGCTAACTCCGCTTCTAAAGCGAGGATGAGTTCGTCGTCGGCGATATGTGGGTTATCGATAAACATAACGAATTAACGGTCAACACTCTCCAGGCGCTGGATAGAACGCGCCACAGACTTGGAAACTGCTCCCAAAGACATCCCCAGTATTCTTGAAATTTCACGATAGCGAAGACCCTCGGCACGAAGCGCCAAACACTCGCGATCCTGCGGCATCAAAGCGCGAAATACAGAGAGCAAACGCTGTTGTCGCTGATTCTCAGACAGTGCCTGCTCCGGATTGCTTGCGCAATCGCTCGCGCCGGGCGCATGACGCAAATACGATTCAATGTTGGAGCGCGAACGTCTCTGCGAACGCAGATGCTTCAATGAGAGATTGTGAGCGACGCGATAAAGCCAGCCGCGTAGATGAGTACGGGGCAAACCACGCATAAGGTGCCTATAGAGCGCTAGAAAAACGTCTTGAGTGACATCTTCAACGTCATGGTAAGGCACACCTAAAGTTGCTACGTAACGTGCGAGTGCATCACTACTCGCGTCAAAAAGGTTAAGCACTTCAAGCTCGACTTCAGCCTGCGGACGAACTTCTTGCGCGGATGGCCGGGACAGGCACGATAGGTCAATGGTTGAATCAGAGTACGGCATCGAATGTGACAGCTCCAATGTCGGGGACCCTATTCTACCTGATCACAAAGTGACGTTGCCCGTGGATAAAGGATTCAGGGGCTAGAAAAATAGAGTGAACAGAACCGACCTGGCGGGGATACAGACGCAGATACCTGTTGCAACTCCTGCAGTCCCCCTTAGGAGACAGGGTCCACGGTAGATAACGGCAAAACGATCTCCATTTCTATCAACTCGCACATCATAACGGGGTCTAACGTAATGACACGATGGATGGTGATCTTCATTTTGACGGCAACGCCTCTATTTGCTCAGACGAACACCGGGGAGTTACGGCTTAAAGTGCTCGATCCTCAAGGGCTGGCGGCCACCACCAGTGTTGAGCTTCGCTGCGATGCTAATCAATACCAGAGCGTGTTCAATAGCGACGATTCCGGAGAGATGCGCGCCAAGCGGCTGCCCTACGGCCTATACCAGATTCGCATCGCGCAAGCCGGATTCATTCCGGTCTCCGATTCGGTCGCAATTCGTTCGGCACTTCCTACGGAGCGCACCATTCACCTGGCGCTGGCATCCGCAGCTTCTTCGGTCCGGGTGAACGAGACGGAGACCTTGATCGATCCAGACGCAGCCGGGGCCGTGAATCGAGTCGGAACGGACACGATTCAACAACGCACCGGCTCATTGCCCGGCAGATCGCTGCAGGACCTGGTCAATAGCCAACCCGGCTGGCTCTATGAAGGCAACGCCGTTCTGCATCCCCGTGGTTCCGAATATCAAACGCAACTGGTGGTGGACGGCATACCGCTCACGGACAATCGTTCCCCGAGTTTTGGCCCGGAAATTGAAGCCGATGACATCGATTCGTTGAGCGTGTACACCGCGGGGTTCCCTGCCGAGTACGGAAGAAAAATGGGTGGCGTGATCGAGGTGAATACGCTGAAAGATACCCAGCCAGGACTTCATGGTCAAGTGGTTCTATCCGGCGGCAGTTTCGACACCGCCGGGGCTTTCGCGGCTATTCAATACGCCAGTGGCAAAAATATTTTTGGAGCGAGCGGAAGCGGCGATGGTACCAGCCGCTACCTGAATCCCGTAGTTCCTCAAAACTTTAACAATAAGGGAACGACCACCGACTATTCGGCGCGCTACGAACGCGACCTCACACCCAACGACCGTTTGAGCCTGACTGTCCGGCATGAATTTTCGAGATTCGAAATTCCCAATGAGCAGGAGCAGCAGGCCGCCGGGCAGCTGCAGAATGGCGCGAACTCTGAAACTATCGGCGTCCTTTCGTACCAGCACATTTTTTCTCCTAATGTGATTGGCGACTTTCGAGGCATGTTGCGTGATAACTCCAGTGAGCTGACTTCCAACCCGTTTTCCACCCCGATTATCGCCTTTCAGAACAATTCATTTCGCGAGGGCTACTTCAAGGGCAGTATTTCCGTTCATCACGGAAGGCACGAATTTAAAGTCGGAGTGGAGTCGGACAACATTTTTTTGCGCGAGAGATTCAACGATGAAATTACTGATCCTTCGCAATTCGATGATGACACGCCGCTGACTTACTCGTTTGCGGGCCAAAGGGCAGACCTCGAACAGTCCGTGTACGTCCAGGATCTGATCCATCTGGGAGCGTGGAACTTTAGCGCGGGCCTTCGCTGGGACCATTATCAGCTGCTCGTGAATGAGCAGGCCTTCAGCCCCAGGATTTCTGTGTCGCGATTCTTTTCCGGCGCAAATCTTATGGTGCATGCCTCGTATGACAGGATTTTCCAGACGCCTTCGTCGGCAAACATCCTGATTTCAAGTTCGGCTAGCATCGTTTCGCTGAGTTCCCGAGTGTTGCGTCTGCCGGTAAAGCCATCACACGGAGATTATTTTGAGTTGGGGGTAAGTAAATCGTTCTTTGGTAAATTCCGGCTGGATGCCAATGGTTACCGGCGGCAGGCCAACAATTATGCCGATGACGATCAGCTTCTGAGCACGGCGGTGAGTTTTCCGATTTCGTTCCGGCGGTCGGAAATCTACGGCGCAGAAGCGAAGATTGAAGTTTTGAACTGGCGCAACTTTTCGGGTTTTGTCAGCTATTCCTACATGTTGGGCCGGGCTTCTCTTCCCGTGACCGGGGGGTTGTTTCTCGGGGACGACGCGGAAGACGCCGCCAGCCAGTTGAGCGGGAAATTTCCGATTTCGCAGGATCAACGCAACACCGTGCGCGTGAGGATGCGGTATCAATTGTTTCCTCGATTGTGGGTTGCGGGCGGACTGGAATCGGATAGCGGCCTGCCGTTTGAGTTTACCGGGACCGAAGAGGACGCCTTGGCAGAATCCGGTCAGCGCGTAATCGATCGCATCAATTTTGATCGCGGGCGGGTGCGCCCGTCTTTCGCCGTGGACGCCTCCATCGGAGCCGACGTTTACAAATCGGAGTTACTGAAAGTGCGTTTGCAGGGCGATGCGCGCAACCTTAACAATCGTCTAAATGTGATCGATTTCGGTGGTTTGTTCTCCGGAAACGCTATCGCTCCGCCGCGGAGCTATTTTGTTCGTATCACGACCACCTTCTGACCTCGCGTTATCGCGGCCAACTCCTGTGTGAATCGGTAAGGCTCGTTGTGCTTGTATGCCGAACAGATCAGTGGTTGTGGAAGGCGCGGCTGAGAGCGACTTTCCAGGATTCCGTGAAACGTTTGGAGACGTGGGCATCGGGCACGAGAAGGTCGTAGCCATGGAAAGCACCTGGGATGACATGTAGTTCGGTGGGGACCCCGGCATTGTTAAGGCGGCGAGCGTATTCAATGTCTTCGTCCACGAAGAGGTCGAGAGAGCCGACGGAGATGAACGCAGGCGGGAGACCCAAAAGTTTTTCTGTGCGGGCTGGGACGGCACCCGCGGGCACCCTGACTGAGCCCGCTGAGATGCCGAGCAGCGACTCCAGCCGAAACGATTGGATGTGCTGTTCCACACGAACTGGCCGATGTGTCCCGGGACGGGGCGAGTACTGCCGGTGCGATCGTCGAGCATGGGATAAATCAAAAGTTGAAACAGGATGGGAAATTCCTTGCGGTCGCGAGCGGCGATGGCCAGAGCGGCGGAGTGTCCTCCGCCGGCGCTTTCGCCGCCGACGGCGATGCGGGTGCGGTCGACTCCCAGAGTGTCGGCGCTATCGTTGAGCCAGCGCAGAGTGGCGTAGTTATCCTCAAGCGAGCCGGGGAAGGGAGTTTCTGGCGCGAGGCGATAGTCAGGAGACACCACCACGCAGCCGCAGGACATTGCGGCAGTCTGAAGGAAGGGCGGGTTCCATCCGGCGAAGCCGGCAATGTAGCCGCCGCCGTGAATGTTGAGGAAGGCGGGACGATTTTTTGCTCCGGGGGCCGGATCGACGATGACCATGCGCAGGTCGGGTGCTCCGGCGGGTCCGGGGATACGCCGTTCGTAGGGTTGAGGCGCGGGCGCCGGCAATGGCGGGAACGAAGCGGGATTCTTGCGTTCCTCGACGAGAACTTGTTTGTCGAAGAAAAGGGTGGTCTGGGTTTTTAGAAACGGGATCAGTTCGGGATCGACATAGGCGTACTTGTCTTGGGCGCTTCCAGTGACGGGCGTCTCTCTGATGGTTGGCATACCTGCCGGGGCTTGGGGCGATTGTTCAGTAGCGGCGCGGAATATGACGGGGGCGGCTGAGAGTGCGGCGCCGCCCACGAGGCCGTTACGAACGAAATGGCGCCGGGTTAGTTCGCGCATGTTTAGTCCCTCCGCGTTCGGAAAATCAAAGATCTTGAACAGCAATTACCGGATGGCGGAGTTCCACCACGCAAAAAATCTGTTATCGCGTTAATCGATGTCAACAAGTTTGCCGGGGTTCATGCGATTTTCGGGGTCCAGGGCGCTTTTGATGATACGCATGACTTCGATAGCGTCACCGTGTTCCTGGGCGAGATATTTAATTTTTCCGTAGCCGACCCCGTGCTCACCGGTGCTGGTGCCGGACATACGCAGGGCGCGGTGCACGAGGCGTCCGGAAAAATCGCTAGCCTGCTGTAGCTCGGCGGGATTTTGGGGATCGAGAGCGCAGAGGACGTGGAAATTTCCATCGCCGACGTGGCCGACGATGGTGGCGGGGAAAGAAACGTTGACGAGATCGTCGCTGGTTTCGGTAATGCATTCGGCGAGGCGAGAAATGGGGACGCACACGTCGGTGGTGAGGATTTCGGAGCCGGGGCGAAGAGCGCGAGTGGCAAAGTAGGCGTTGTGGCGGGCGGTCCAGAGTTCGTCTTTGTCTTCGAGATTTTTACGCCAGCGGAAGCCTTGGCCGCCATGGGCGCTGGAAAGTTCCTGGAGGAGTTCCGCTTGTTCGGCGACATCGCGGTCGTTCATGCCGTGAAATTCGAAAAAGAGAGTCGGGAGGACCGGAAGCTCGAGGCGGGAGTAGCGATTGACGGCTTCGATTTGTTTGGCGTCGAGAAATTCGACGCGAGCGAGACCGGCGCCGAGCTGGATGCCTTCGATAACGGTTTCGACGGCGCCGCGAACGGTTTCGAAAGAGCAGATGGCGACGGTAACGGCTTCGGGCACAGGATGAAGGCGAAGAATGATTTCGGTGATGACTCCGAGTGTGCCTTCGGAGCCAATGAATAAATGGGTGAGATCGTAGCCAGCGGAAGACTTGCGGGCGCGGCCGCCGGTCTTGATGATGCGGCCATCGGCGAGGACGACGGTGAGGCCGAGGACATTTTCACTCATGGTGCCGTAGCCGACGGCAGTGGTACCGGAAGCGCGCGTGCTGGCCATGCCGCCGATGGTGGCGTCGGCGCCGGGATCGACGAAGAAAGTGAGGCCGCTGTTGTTCAGGGCTTTGACGAGTTGCATGCGGGTGACGCCGGCTTCGACGGTGGCGTCGCAGTCTTCGACGCTGACGCGCAAGACTTTGTTCATTCCGCGAAGGTCGATGGCGATGCCGCCGCGCAAAGCGTTGACGTGGCCTTCGACAGAAGTACCGGCGCCGAAGGGCACCACGGGAATTTTGTGGCGAGTGCTGACGCGCATAATTTCGCTGACTTCCACAGTGGATTGGGGGAAGCAGACGAGATCGGGCAGCGCGGCGGCGTGATAGGACTCACCTTTGCTGTGATGCTCGCGCTGCACGGTGGCGGTGCTGACGCGGTTGCCGAGCAGCGGCTGCAATTCTGAAAACGCGGACTCAATTGTCCGCGGATCGATTGGTTTAGAGGAACGAAGCTCCATAGTGTGTCAAGAACGGCAAGACCTTAGTGCTGTAAGGGTCCTGCGGCAATGCTCCAAGATGCTGCGATGTTCGTGCCACTCTTGTTACACCGCTCGCCATTTTGACGGGCAATGACGAGCGCAATGCTCTTCCTACGACTGCGAATCTACCGAACTGCGAGGCCGCCCTTTCCCGTACGCGACGCTTCGATTAGAACGTGAACTTGGCGCTTAACTGCAGCTGACGAGACGTTGTGGAAGTGCTGGTGATCAAGCCCGCGGTTGGGTTGGGGATACCGTTACCGCTGGCGTCGACGCCGGTGTACAACGCTGCGTTGGGGAAAGCAAAATTGGTGTGGTTGGCGATGTTGAAAATGTCCAAGCGCAGGTTGAGACTGCTGCGTTCGCTGATACGGGTGATCTTCGAAACGCCGAGGTCCACGGTGCGCACTCCCGGTGCGGTCAGTGTATTTCTGCCGAGATTGCCGAAGATGCCGGCGGGTTGTAGGGCGAATGCCGAGGGATTGAAGCCGAAGACCCCGGAGGAAGTTCTGCGAATGCTGTTGGGATCTTTATTGGAGCCGACGAGGTCGGGGCGTTCGGCGTTTGCTGCGGCTCCGGCTTCCCCAACATTGGCCCTGTCGATGGCGTCGTAGACGCTGTAGGGAGTACCGGAGTGCACGGACGCGATGGCGGTCAGCTGCCAGCCCTCTTTCAAGCGATTGCCGGTGAAGGGTAACTGGAAGACAACGTTGCTGGTCCAGTTGTTGCGGAGATCGAAGTCGCAGGGTCCGTAGTCGACATTGTGATTGGCATTGGCCAGATTACCCGCCTGCAAGCCGGCGGTTTGGCCATTCGGTCCGATGGAATCGTTGCCAGTGTAGTAGGAGCCGATGTCCATGCACTTGGACCACGTGTAAGCGGCGCGGAACTGCAGGTACTTGCCGGCGCCCTTTTCAAGAGCGATCTGGGCGGAATGGTATTTAGAAAATCCGATGTAATAGCGATTCACAACATTGCTCAAGGCGGGGTTCACCGTGGGGCAAGCGGCGGAGTTGGCGTAGTCGCGGACGATGGTGCCGTCCCCTAGGATGGAAGTGGGCAAGCACGGATTGGTTTCCGTGCCGATGGCAAGATGGTTGGCGCGTGAGCCGATGTAACCGACCGTCAGCAACCAATCCCTGAAGAGCGACTGCTGGACGTTGAGGTTGTACTGCATGATGTAGTCGTTGATCTTGGGGTTGTAGTCAGTGGTTTGCCCCCCACCGGGGAGGCCCACTACAGCCGTACCGCTTCCGAACGGATTGGGAATGGTGGGAAAGAGAATTTCGGTCACGTTGTAGATGGGCGGATTGAACAAGTAGGAGATGACCGTCTGCATTTCGAGGGGCAAATCGGCGAAAGCGCCGAAGCCGCCACGCAGCGCGGTTTTCTGATTACCGAAGACGTCCCAGGCGAAGCCCACGCGAGGCTCAACGTTCCACTTGGTGATGTTGTGCTCGAAGGCATTGGGAACATGGACGAAGCCGGTGTCAACGTAGGGATCTTTTATGGTGTAAAGCTTACCGTTGGCTTCGGTGGGGTTGGTTTCGAAGTCGTAGCGTAGGCCGAGGCTCAGAGTGAAGCGGCGATGGACCTGAAATCTGTCCTGGATATAAGGCGCGATATTGCTGTGGCGGATGCGTCGAGTGGAGTCGTTGGCGTCGAGAGGAACGCCGACGAACGCCAGCGGCTGATTCTGCAAGAAAGCCTGGAAAGAAGATTCGGGGCCCAGAGGTAAGTAGACGACGTTGCCTCCGTTGACGATGGGAATATCGGCGAGCAGATCGTGGTGCACGAATTCGAAGCCGATGTCCACGGAGTGGCGGCCCTTGGTGTAGCTGAGTTGGTCGCGGAAGGTGATGCGGTCGAGAACTTCCTTGGCGTCGTCATTGCCGCCAATGCTGTTGAGGCCGTTGACGCCGAAGTTAGCTTGAATACCCGAACCGGGCACCACCAGGAGTGACGGCAAGAATTGGGTGCCGACGTTTATATTGGAGCGCACGTAGGCCGCGTGAAATACGTTCAAGACCGTGGGGGAAACAACTTTGCGTTCTTCCAAACTGATGTATTGATTGCCCTCGGTGTCGATGTCGGTTAGAACCGGTTGCGGATGGGCGGTGAGCTGAGCTCGGTCGATGACGTAGCTGGCAAAAAGAGAATCGGATGTGGAAAGCGTGTGGTCTACGCGGACGACGCCGTAGTTTTCAGAGATCGGCGAGTTGATGCTGGAAACGTTGAGGGCGGTGCCGTTGCCGAAGACCGTGCCATTAGGCACCGGGTAGGTCTGCAAAGCGGCAGCAATGCTCGGATTTACTCCCACGTTGGCGAGGCCGGTGGTGGGATCACAAACCAGGCCGACGGTTTGGGCGCACGGAAGAAAACCATTTTGGAAATTCTGATCGGGCACGGTGGTAGTGACGGGCACGGTGAGGTCCTGTCGGAGGCCCTCGTAATTGACGAAGAAGAAAGTTTTGTTTTTGTAGATGGGGCCGCCGAAGGTGCCGCCAAACTGATTTCTGATGAACGGCAAGGGCGAAGTGCCGGGATCGAAAAAGTTGCGAGCGTCGAGGGCGCTGTTGCGAGCGAACTCGTAAACGGAGCCGTGAAATTCATTGGTGCCGGAGCGGATGGCGGCGTTGATGGCCGCGCCGTTGCCGCCGTAGTCGGCGGTGTAGGTGTTGGTGAGAACCTGAAATTCGGCGATGCCGTCGACGCCCAGGGTGGTGCCCACGAGGTTGGAGCCCGTGCCGTTACCCCACACGCCAGCCGTGTCGGTGCCGTCGATCAAGAAGAGTTCACCTTGAGGGCGGCCGCCGGCGACAGAGAATCTTTGCGGAGACCCAAAGCCGAAGGGGACGAGACTGGAGGCGCCTTCGGTGTTTTCCTGGGGAACGGGTTGGACGCCAGGAGCGAGGAGCGTGAGTTGGATGTAGTTGCGGCCGTTGAGGGGCAGGTCGCGGATTTGCTTTTCGCCGACGAGGAAGCCAACGGCGCTGGAGGCGGTGTCTACCGTGGGAGTGGTGGCGGCGACTTCAACGGTTTGGGAGACGTCTCCAATGGTGAGAGTGAACTCTTCGACGGCGTTTTTGCCGACGGTGAGTTCGATGGGGCCGCGAGCGCTGGTCTTGAAGCCGTCGCGCTGGGCCTCGATACGGTAATTTCCGATGGGCAAGCTGGAGACGGAATAGACGCCCTGGGCGTCAGCGGCGGTAGTGCTGGAGACGCTGGTGTCGATGTTGGTAACGATAATTTTGGCGTCGGCGACCCGGGCACCCTGGCTATCGGAGACGACGCCGGAAATGGTAGCAGTGGAAGTCTGCGCGCGAAGTGCTGAGCCAGCCGCGCCGAGGAACAGAATGAGGACCGCGGCGAGAATGAA